>Ga0307515_10010864_pt1 | contig 17373 bp, 8 predicted proteins | sample 17_EM_MG_FD_194513 | JGI IMG/M metagenome (GOLD analysis project Ga0307515, IMG submission 194513) | Populus trichocarpa ectomycorrhiza microbial communities from riparian zone in the Pacific Northwest, United States - 17_EM | ecosystem: Host-associated > Plants > Roots > Unclassified | place...
ACGCCTGATCAATTCTACAAGCCCCGCTTCATCACCGGCAATGTATAGATGGATTAGATCCTGATCACTCTTCAATTGAAAATCCATAGAAAGTACTACTTTAAACTTAATTTTTAGTTAAACTCTTGAAAAGTAAAGTATTTCCTATAGCGTTTTTGTTAGGGTAAAAAAATTGTTACTTCAAATAAAACAAATTCCCGGATAAAAAACAAATAAAATTTTTTCAACCGGTCATTTTTTAAATATTCATCGGGTTAATTAGCAACAAAACAATTTATTATTTGGCAACAATAATATTAGACTAAATTACACTACCAAAGGTTTAATGGGTACCAAAATAAATTTTTAAAATTGAATTGATAAAAAAATAAGGTGCTGTTAAATTGTATTAAATCCGTTACAAATATTTTGTACTGTAAATTTATTAAAAGGCATCAACTTATTGCCCGGCAAGATGTTAAAAAATGTTAAATATTAAACGTTGCCGGTGTTAACATAGACTAATAGTAGTGATAACTCTATAGCTCATTTAAAAATTCTCTTGCATTCTGAAGTTCAATTTTCCCTTCCTTATAAAGATTTATTTCCTTTACAGATCGTTTTAGCCGGGTATACATCACCTGTTCCGACTTAGATAACGGGCGCTTATTGTTGTCTTTTGCAACATTATAATCCAGGCCAAAAGCGTCCAATACAGCTTTGATGGCTTTCTCGGTTTTTTTATCCTCAATACTTACAGTCAGCGTAGTTATTATATTAGCTTATATTTTAAAATTACAAAATGATACCAGCTTTTAAAAGCATTATTACGCCAATATACAGGTAACCGTTAAATCCAACTCTTAAAAACCCCAACTCCTTCACGTGTTTACGCTAAAGTAATTCCGCTCACCACCAACCCAAAAAATCCTCTCTAAACAATTAAAAGTCAACAAACTGTAAACTCGGGTATTTAATTGCAATAATCATCTAAACAAAGTGAAAGCGATTTGGATTATGCTAAATATTTTAGGATTTTTGCATTTTAGAAAAAAGACCATAGTCGATAGTCCATAGGCCATAGTGATTGTATGGTTTTTGCTATGGTCTATGAACCATGGACTACCAACAATATATGAGCAAAGAAGCAGAAAAAGATCCATCAAAACATATTATTATAAAAGGGGCGCGTGTACACAACCTTAAAAATATGGATGTGGCCATCCCCAAAAACAAGCTGGTTGTTGTAACAGGCATGTCGGGCTCGGGCAAATCGTCGCTTGCTTTTGATACCTTATATGCCGAGGGCCAGCGCCGCTATGTAGAAAGCCTTTCATCATACGCCCGCCAGTTCCTGGGCCGCATGAACAAGCCCGATGTTGATTATATAAAAGGTATAGCCCCAGCAATAGCCATTGAGCAAAAAGTAATCACATCAAACCCGCGCTCAACTGTGGGCACCTCAACAGAAATTTATGATTACCTGAAGCTGCTTTTCTCGCGCATTGGTAAAACCATTTCGCCTATATCCGGCCTGCCGGTGAAAAAAGATTCGGTTACCGATGTGGTAAACTTTGTACTCAGCCTGCCCAACGAAAGCCAGGTAACCATATTGGCTCCTTTATATCCGCACAATAACCGCAGCCTAAAAGAAGAGCTGGCCGTACTGATGCAAAAAGGTTTTGTACGCGTAGAATACCAGGGAAAGCTATCAAAAATAGAGGCATTGTTAGAGGACGCCAGTATTGTTGATGATGGGTCATGGCTGGTGGAAGAGGTCAAAGGCGAAAGCTTAAAGGCGAAAGGCAAAAAGCAAAAGGCTGAAAGCGATATCGAAACCATAAACCTTACTACGCATCAGTCATCCCTTACATCCTACTCAGCTATACGTATTGTTATCGACCGTATCAGCAAAAACGAAGAAGATGAAACAGTAAGCCGCTTAGGCGATTCTGTTCAGACAGCGTTTTTTGAAGGTAAAGGCGATTGCTACGTGCGTTACCAGGAGGCTGGCGCGGAGCAGGAAACCGAACGCTTTTTTTGCGACCGTTTTGAGCTGGACGGTATTAAATTTGAAGAGCCTACCCCCAACTTTTTCAGCTTTAATAACCCTTACGGCGCCTGCAAAAAATGCGAGGGCTATGGTAAGGTAATTGGTATTGATGAAGATTTGGTTATTCCTGATAAAAGTAAATCGATATATGAAGGGGCCATTGCCCCGTGGCGCGGCGAAAAGATGCGCGAGTGGAATGACAACCTGGTGAGGCATGCCCTGAAGTTTGATTTCCCTATCCATCGCCAGTATAACCAGCTTACCGCTAAGGAACAAAAGTTATTGTGGACAGGTAATAAATTTTTCCGCGGCCTTGATGAATTTTTCAAGGAGATGGAAGAGCAAACCTACAAAATCCAATACCGTGTTTTGCTATCGCGATACAGGGGCAAAACCACCTGCCCCGAGTGTAAGGGCAGCCGTTTGCGCCAGGATGCATCATATGTAAAAATCAACGAACGTTCCATTACAGATGTGGTTTTAATGCCGCTGGATAAAGCGCAGGAGTTTTTCCAGGGCCTGGAACTGAACGAAACCGATGCCAAAATTGGTAAACGTTTGTTAATGGAAATAACCAATCGTTTGGTTTTCCTGAACGATGTAGGCTTAAGCTATTTAACGCTAAATCGTTTATCAAACACGCTATCGGGCGGCGAATCGCAGCGAATTAACCTCGCTACCTCATTGGGCAGCAGCTTAGTAGGCTCGATATATGTATTGGATGAGCCAAGCATAGGCCTCCACCCGCGGGATACCCAGCGCCTAATTGGCGTATTAAAATCCCTGCGCGATGTGGGCAACACTGTTTTGGTGGTTGAACACGAGGAAGAGATTATGAAGGCGGCCGACCATATTATTGATATTGGCCCCGAAGCCGGTACTCATGGCGGTGAATTGATTTTTACCGGAACTTATGACGAGATTATAAAAGATGATAACAGCTTAACCGGCCGCTACCTGAGCGGTAAAGACGAGATAGCTATACCAGCCACCCGCCGTAAATGGCACGATTTTATCGAGATAAAAGGCGGCCGCGAAAACAACCTGCAGCACGTAAATGCTAAGTTCCCTTTGGGTGTACTTACCGTGGTTACCGGCGTGTCCGGATCTGGTAAAACCAGTTTGGTAAAACGCATACTGGCACCTGCCCTGCAAAAAACACTGGGCAATTACTCGGGCGAGCAAACCGGATCATACGATAGCATCGAGGGCGATTACGCCAAGATAGAACAGGTTGAAATGGTTGACCAAAACCCCATCGGCCGTTCATCGCGCTCAAACCCGGTTACTTACGTAAAAGCCTGGGACGAGATCCGCAACCTGTACGCCGCACAACCAGCAGCCAAAGCGGCCGGCTTAAAACCATCCGCATTCTCATTTAACGTAGAGGGTGGCCGCTGCGATGTTTGCCAGGGCGAGGGTGAAGTGAAGATTGAGATGCAGTTTATGGCCGATATTTTCCTTACCTGCGAAACCTGCGGCGGCAACCGCTTTAAACAGCACATACTGGATATTACCTACAACGAAAAGAATGTAGCCGAAGTATTGCACATGACCATTGACGAAGCTTTGCAGTTTTTTGCCAAGGAGCCAAAGATCATCTCAAAAATAAAACCCTTGGTTGATGTTGGTTTAGGTTATGTACAACTGGGCCAATCATCAAATACACTATCGGGCGGCGAAGCGCAGCGGATTAAGCTGGCATCGTTCCTGGTAAAGGGTAATAATACACACAAAACGCTGTTTATATTTGACGAACCCACTACCGGGCTGCATTTTGCCGATATTAAAAAGCTGCTGAAATCATTTGATGCCCTGCTTGAACATGGCAATACCATTATTGTTATTGAACATAACATGGATGTTATTAAATGCGCCGACTGGGTGATTGACATTGGCCCCGAAGGCGGCGACCGTGGCGGGAAGGTAGTATTTGAAGGCGTTCCTGAAAACCTCATCAAAGAAAAAAAATCACACACAGGGCATTATTTAAAAGAACGGTTTGGGAAGTAGCCGTTACCTATCTAAAATAAGAAAGGCTTCATAATGATGAGGCCTTTCTTATTTACTCTTAAGTTTTATTTGCTAAGGCGTAACCCAATCCTAAAACCACGGTTACAAAAAGCTGCCAGCTTTAACGTCGGGACCGTTAACCTGTTTTTGATCGTACACACGCCGGTTGCATCACACCGTTATTACCATTAACGATATTATGGTTAACCTTATCCGGTTATTTTACGTTTAAATTAAAAAATGCAACAATAACTCTATTCCTTATCATCATAATGAACATGTCGTTAAAAAATCTATCTGAATCAACTGCATTAGTATTATTGCTAATTGTAGGTTATTCATGCTCGAAAGGCAAAAACGATTCATCTGATCCTTCGCCAATTACCAAACCTTCGCTTACAGCAAAAATAGACAGCACCGATTATAACCTGGATGCCGCGGCTATTACATCAACTTATTATAGTACGGATGGAGATGACGTAAAAGCACTGAAAGCTACAGGCCGGTTAAATACAACAGGAAATAAGATTGTATTTTTTATAAACGATTTCAAAGATGGCACCATTGAGTTAAGCAAAAAAGCCGGAACATCTTTCAATCCGGGTAATTCTCACTTAAAGATTAATGCGGTAGTAACCACCCCGCCTGTCCAAACCTATGTCCAGTACATTAAAGATGGCAACACTTACTACGCGGTATCGGGCACTATCACGGTTATTATAAAAAGTAATGGTACAGCAACGGTTAAGTGGGATATTAAGTTTACCGACGCCAAGGGCCGTTCGTTTAATTCATCAGGCTCATTCGATCTTACTAATTTCCAGGCCAATATTAAACCAAAAACTGATATAGTTGACCCCACACCTGTAAGTGATAAGCCAACTATCGAAAGTATTAGTCCGCAAAAAGGATTTGCTTTAGATACAGTTAGAATTACCGGTACCAATTTTAGTGCAGTAAAAACCGATAACGAGGTTAGCTTTAATGGCACTAAGGCATTTGTCAGCTCGGCAACAACTACCCAACTGGTTGTTATCGCGCCCGCCGCGGCAAGCACGGGAAGCATTATAGCCAGCATAAAGAACGGCACTGCTGTAACCGGTCCTGTATTCACGTATTTATTACCGGCAACAATAACCGGAATTAGCCCGGCGAGTGGAAAAACAAACGATACCGTAACTATTACCGGTACAAACTTCAGTACAGTGTTGGCAGAAAACACAGTGTTTTTTAAAACAGCTATCGGCATAATGTTAACCGCTACCAGTACAAAATTAACAGTACGGGTACCAGCCGGCGGGTCAACAGGTGCAATAACTGTAAATGTTAATCATGCCCGCACAACCATTACAGGCCCGGTGTTTGCTTATACCAACAAACCCGTTTTGCAAAGCATATCGCCCGCGCAGGGCAACCCGGGCGATGTTATCGCTTTTACCGGCACCAACTTTAGTACCACCCCAGCCACAAATATTGTTTTTTTTAATGGAGTCCGTGCATCGGTACTAACGGCTACCGCAACTAAGCTTACTGTTAAAGTCCCGGCCAGCGCTACTACCGGAAAGATAATTTTAAGTGTTGATGGGAACAGCGCCAATGAAGCACTAATTTTTACAGTAAACCCGCCAAAAACTTCGCTGGACTGGGCAGAGGTTTTCTCATCAATCAATTTGCAAAAAAGCAACCAAATGGTAAGCACGGGGAGCAGCATCATGGTTACCGGGGGGCCGCAACAGGGTTACCTGTATTATAGTGCAGACGGCAAATCATATACCGACGTTTATAATAATTTACCGTTTGGCCAGGGGCAAAAACCATCTATCAACATTATCAAAGCCGATAACAACAACTACTACGTTACCACAAGCCTGGGCATTGCAAAATCTACAAATGGTACTAACTGGGTAAAAATAGTTCCGGATGCTACATCGCCCAACAGGAGTTTTACGGGAATTACTGTTAACCAGGATAAAATTACTTTGTTGGCAGGTAAAAAGGTTTATAAGTCGCCGGATGGGGGCTCAACCTGGTCAAGCGCCGATATTTCCGGTCCGGGAACGCTCAATTACATCTGCAGTTTTGCGAATGAAAAGTACATGTTTGCCGTTGATACCAGCAAGAACTTTACTTCGAAAGAAGAGAAAATTTTTTACCAGTCGATGGACCAGGGCCGCACCTGGCGAGAAACCAGCGGCGTAACAGGTATTTACAATTATAACCTGGGCGAGCGCGATTTCTTAACAACATCGTCATACAACGTATTTTGTTCCTTTAGCTATAAAGGCTCGGGACAAAGCCTTGGCAGCACCCGCGTATACCGTTCTGTAAACCAGGGCGCAACATGGGAAGACATAGGCAGCGAAGCATGCAGCGTAATAAAAACAGCCGGAGATATTGTAGCCTACGGAACTGCTTACCTTAATCTATCCTTAAATAATGGTGATACATTTACAAAATACACTATACCAACGGGATATACTTTAGGAGGCATCGTAATCACTCCATCTTATTATTACATCAGCGCGTATACCAACACCGGTTCCAATAAGATATTCAGGGCTACCCGATAGATAATTTAAATTTCAAAAAAAACGGCTACGCTTTATAACAGCATAGCCGTTTTTTTATCTCCGGATATTCCCGGTAGCACTATTTTAAAATCCATAAAAAGATTTGCTACTTCGCTCCTAAATCGTTATATTTGATTAACATCCAACACCTTACCCAAAAATACCACGCAAATTTTTCTATTCAGGTAACGTCGGCTCAATCATTAACATACCTAAACTTACACTATTATGCCAGGAAGCAAAGCATTTTACGACACCATCCGCCCATTGTTTGGCGGACATTTCTCTCAAAGCCAGATTGATGGCATCGAAACTATTTTAACCGTTATTGCAGCAGCTGGCATAACCGATAACCGCAAAACAGCGTATATGCTGGCTACAGTGTTTCATGAATGCGCCAAAAAAATGCAGCCGATAGCCGAATTTGGCAAGGGCGCCGGCCATGACTATGGCAAAAAATTAAAAATGGGGGCTGGCTCTGGTCACCGGGTACCTTATACCACGCCCGATAAATTATATTATGGCAGGGGCTACGTACAGCTAACCTGGTATGAGAATTATGAGAGTATGGGCCATTTACTGCATGTTGACCTGCTCGGAAATCCCGAACTGGCCTTAGATCCAACTATAGCTGCAAACATCATGGTTAAAGGGATGGTTGGCGGGCTATTTACGGGCAAGGGCCTTGGCAAATATTTTACAGCCGACTTAACCGACTGGGTAAACGCCCGCAAAATAATTAACGGCCTTGACCAGGCCGCAACCATTGCGGGCTATGCTCAAACTTTTCATAAAGGATTGACCGCGCCGGTTTAAAACAAGCAAAAGAGTTTAGGTGGCGAAAGATCCCAGGCGAATTCTAGCTTCCTGAATTTCTTTGTGCCTACTGGCTGTCAAAGCAGCCACGGTACGATATAATTGTTGATTATCCTGCCAAAAAGGAACTTTGATTTTTAGCAAAACCGCTAATAAGTCGCCAGGGTAGTAATCGCCCCCCGGCGAAAAGATCTTCTGTAAGTTTTTCGATGGCCAGTGGCACAAGATACGGCAAGCTAAACCCCTGACCTATCATTAAACGCAGATCCTCGGTAGTAAATTCATTTAGCTGGACTTTTAATAGCTCCAGGCTGCGTCGTACAAGTTGTGTTGGCGCCGTTGCCGGATCTTCAACGGCTATCTTTTCCAGGTTTTGTAGTGACTTGTAGCGCCAATTATTTTCCAGTTTCATAAAAACCACAAGCAAGATGCTAAATCGTTAACTCATTCAACCACTCACACAATCAACCACTCACCTAATTATTTACCACCCGTTTTAACGTACATGTAAATAATACCGCCGATAACGGTAATTGCCAATACAATAAGCCCGGTAACGCCTTTCTTTTTATCCTGGCGCATTAGCCATACTAAAAATGCTACCAGCGGCAGCACAAAAACTGCCCAGAATATTAATGATGGAATGTTCATAAGAAGCCCCCCGGCCCCCTAAAGGGGGAGTTTTAAATTATTAATAAAGTTAATGCCCTCTTGTTCCCCCTTCAGGGGGTTAGGGGGCCTAAAAAATCATCCTTGCCATAGGTGCAATTTCCTGCCCTACAAATTCACCTTTTAAATATTTATAGTAACCGGCAATTGCAATCATGGCGGCGTTATCTGTACAATACTGCATAGCCGGAATAAAGCTTTCCCAGCCATTTTTTTCGCAAAGCGCTTGCAGGCCCAATCTTAAACCTGTATTGGCCGATACACCGCCGGCCAAAGCCAATTGTTTAATGCCATACTGTTTTGCGGCCTTTTCAAATTTATTTAGCAATATAGTTGCTATCCGTTTTTCAACCGAGGCGCAAATATCGGCCATATTTTCGCTGATAAAATCGGGGTTCTTAGCCACGTTATCGCGAATAAAATACAATATCGACGTTTTTAATCCGCTAAAACTAAAATCAAAGCCTGCGATCTGCGGCTCGGGGAACTTGTAAGCATCCGGGTTACCCTGCCGCGCATATTTATCTATAAGCGGGCCACCCGGATAAGGTAAGCCCAATATCTTACTGGTTTTATCCATTGCCTCGCCCGCTGCATCATCCAGTGTTTGGCCAATAATTTCCATCTCAAAATAATCTTTCACCAAAACTATTTGCGTGTGCCCACCCGATACGGTAAGGCATAAAAACGGAAACACGGGCTTATGATCGCCAATAAAATGGGCCAGGATATGAGCCTGCATGTGATTAATTTCGACCAATGGCGCGTTTTGAGCAAGCGCAAATGCCTTGGCGAACGATACGCCAACTAATAATGAGCCTAAAAGGCCCGGCCCGCGGGTAAAAGCTACCGCATCAATATCATTTTTGTTTACTTTTGCGTTCAATAGTGCTTGTTGAACGGCAGGAACAATATTTTGCTGATGTATCCTTGAGGCAAGCTCGGGGACAACGCCACCATATGCCTCGTGAATGCTTTGGTTAGCAATAACATTGCTCAGGATAACCCCATCAACGCAAACAGAGGCAGACGTGTCATCGCAAGAAGATTCAATTCCTAATATTACAGGCACAGTTTTAAATTATTGATTTATTGAATTAGTGAATTAATGATTTATGTTTTTTTTGACAAACTATCATTGCATTAAATTGTAAATGGAATGGCAGGAAAATTCAATAAATCAATAACTCAGTAATTCACGTTTTTAATTATCGAATTACTGAATTATTGAATTAACGATTTGAAGAATATTTACCAAACTGCCATTTAGTTAAATTGTAAATGAGGGCGGCAAAAAATTCACTAAATCAATAATTCAGTAATTCACTAATTATAAAAGGCAAAGTTATTAAAAAAGCACTCAAAATAGTATTCGGGCTGGTGTTGTTGATATTATTGACACTGAGCATACTTTTATTGGCTTTTCAATATAAACCCGTACAAACATGGGCCGCTAAAAAAGCGACCAAATATTTGTCGGACGAGTTGCGTACTACCGTAAGCATAAAAAGCCTTTACATAAGACCTTTTAGCACTGTAGTTATTGAAGGCTTATATGTACTGGATAAAAAGAAGGATACGCTGCTGAATACCCCTAAGCTGGCGGTAGATATCAATGGGTTCTCTATTTTTAACAGCATCAAACAACGGCTTATCACTTTTTCGGCCATCGAGCTTGATAACGGCTCGTTTTACCTGAAAAAGCAAAAGGACAGTACCACCAACCTCGATTTTATTATCAATTATTTTAACTCGGGCGATACTGCAAAAACCACCAGCAAGCCATGGACGCTGAATTTTGATAAGATTACCATTAACAACTTCCACTTCCGGTATAAAAACCAGCTGATTGATACCGCAATGGCCCAGGTTAATTTTGACGATATTGATGTAAAACATTTTAGCACGGTGGTTTTAAATATGGATATCAAAAACCACCTTTTTAAGGGCAACGTGCAAAAGCTAACCCTTGTAGAAAAAAGCGGGTTTTACGTTAAAAATTTAACATCAAATATCACTATAGATACTAACCAGATACTGGCACAAAACCTCCATTTAAAAACCGGGCATTCTGATCTGAAAGATTATTTCAGGATGAAATTCAAATCGTTTAGCGATTTTAACGAGTTTAACACGAAAGTTTATATGGATGGCGATTTTAAATCGTCGCGGGTATCATCGGCAGACATCGCCTACTTTACCAGCGGGCTCGAAAAAGTAAGCTTTGATCTTGGTTTAGATGGCCGGGCCCACGGGCCGGTTAGTAATTTAAAATCAAAGGGGGTTACCATAACCGGTGGCCAGGCTACCTTTATAAAAGGCGACTTTAATTTAAGAGGCTTGCCCGATTGGAATAACACCTTCCTGGAATTGCGGTTTGACCAGATAGCGTCCAACAAAAAAGATATCGATTATCTTATCAGTCATTTCTCGGGCCAGCCAAACCTAAAAGTGCCCGATATTATCAACAAGTTTGGCAACATCAATTTCACGGGCAGGTTTAGCGGCTTGCAAAACGATTTTGTGGCCTATGGTATTTTTAAAACCAAGCTTGGCCGTTTTGATTCGGATATTAATTTAAAGATTGATAAAAAGGGTAGCCCCAGTTACAGCGGTAAACTGGATGCCTTTAATTTTGACCTGGGCACCCTGCTTGATGAAAGCAGCCTGGGCCGCACCACGTTTACATCAAACATACAAGGCAGCGGCGACGACCTGAAAACCCTGAGCGAAAAAGGCGATGCCAAAATCAAATACATCGATTTTAATAATTACACTTATAATAACCTTACCATCAATGGTTCGTTTATAAAAAAACTTGCTAACGGGCATATTACTATCAATGATAAAAACATAAAGCTCGACCTGAAAGGTAAGGTAAACTTAAATGGCCAGCTGCCCGCTTATGATTTGGCAGCCACTATTAAGGATGCCAAACTAAACGCCTTAAAACTGATAAAAGATACCATCACCCTTAGTACACAGCTAAAAACTACGTTCAGCGGCGATGATCTCAAAAACTTACAGGGTAATATTTTGCTATCGCCGATAAAGATTGTTGACCCACGCAATAATTACCAGGCCGACTCGCTTTACCTATCGGCCAATGGCAGCGGTAATGCCAGGGAGATAGCCCTTAAATCTGACTTTGCCGATGCCAATATTAAAGGCAGTTTTGACCTTGCTACCCTGCCATCGTATTTTAAAACCATTGTTAAAAAGTATATCCCCTCGTTACAAACTACTATTGTACCACCCAAACCGGAAGAGTTTGATTTTAACCTGACCATCAAAAAACTCGATCCGCTTACATCGATATTTTTACCCGAATTAAAAATACCAGATCAGGGGAATTTTACCGGCCATTTCGATTCCAATAACAAAACGGCTACGCTATCGGGCTATATCAAAACGTTTAAATACGGCAAAATAGTTTTTCATGATTTTATTATTGATGAAAGCACATCCGACAATTTGCTGGGACTTAACGTTTCGCTAAAAAAGGTTGACCTAACCGACAGCCTCTTTATAAAGGATATTAACATAACCAACTTTCTTAAAAATGATAGTTTAAACTTTAACGTTAAGCTATCCGATAAAAATGCGGTAAACCAGCTGGATCTTTACGGCCTGGTTGAATTTGGTAAAGACACTACCGCCAAATTGAAACTATTACCCTCGGATGTGATCCTGGAGCACGAAAAATGGAAAATACAAGACCAGGTACGCATCCGCCTGCTTAATGGCAAAACCCAGGTAACAGGCTTTGAGTTATCAAATGGAACACAAAAGGTTAGGATAAACGGCTTTATATCTGATAATCCTACTGATGTATTAAAGCTCTCGTTTGAACAATTTAATATGCGCACGCTTAACCAGCTTACCAAAACATCGGGCATATTTTTAAAGGGCTACCTTAATGGCGATGTAAACATGACCGCCATTACTGCAGATCCCGGTGTTGACGCAAAACTATCTATCGATTCGCTTACCATGAACAAAACGCTTATTGGTAATGTAAAATTGGTATCAACACTGGACAACGACCGCAAGCAGGCCGACGTGAAATTAAATATTGTTAACCGCGGCCTTGAAACCATGAACCTATCAGGGATATACGCCTTTGGAAAAGATGCAGAAAACAACCTTGACTTTGATGTAAAAATGAACCAAACAGAGGCTATCATTTTTGAACCCTTTATCAAAGACCTTGTATCAGATATTAAGGGCAACATATCCACCAACCTGAAGCTAACAGGGCCATTATCAAAACCCCAACTGAATGGAGATGTTACCCTGGTAAACACAGGCGTAACCGTTAATTATTTAAAAACAGCTTATACCGTTAATACCAAAGTAAACGTAACCAATAGCGTTATCAAGGTAGACAACATGGTGCTAAAAGATAAAAAAGGCGGCACGGGCACGGCCAATGGTACTATAGATTTAAACAATCCATCTAACCCGGATATTGAGGTTGACCTGGTTGCAAAAAACCTGCTGGCGCTGAATACTACGTTTAAAGACAACCACGTGTATTACGGCACCGCTTACGGTACCGGGAATTTTAGTTTCAAAGGCCCGGTTGATAACATGAAAATTGATATAACTGCGCGCACCGAGGCAGGCACAATTTTCAATATCCCGCTTAACACCTCATCAACAGCAAGCGATTATGATTTTATAAAATTTGTAAGCCATAGCGATACCGCCAAAGTTGTAGCCAAAGAGCGCGCATTTAATGGCGTAACCCTTAATTTTGATTTAACCGCCGACGAAAAAACCGTGGTAAGGATAGCAACAGATTATGGCTTGCTGGAAGGCAGCGGGGTAGCCAATAACCTAAAGCTGAATATTAACAGCCTGGGCGATTTTGAAATGTATGGCGACTTTTTAATAACCACGGGCAAATTTGAATTTACGGCCAAAAACTTTATCAGTAAAAACTTTACAGTAAGCCAGGGCGGCACCATCAGGTGGACAGGCAACCCGGCAAACGCCGAAATAAACCTGAAAGCGCTATATGAGGTACGTACAGATCGTTCGCCGTTGTATACCGCCGCGGGCCTGCAATCGCCGCAGGGCAATAAGCAGGTATTGGTACAGGCCGAGTTGATCCTGACCAAATCGTTGTTACTACCGGTTATCGACTTCGACTTTAACTTCCCAACCGATCCTTCGGTAAAGGATGACGTGGCTACTTATTTATCAGACAATAACAACCGCAGCCAGCAGGCATTAAGCATCATTGTGCGCAGGCAGTTTTCGTCGGGCAGCAACAACAGTTTAACCAACCAGGTTATAAGCACCGCAGGCGATGCCGTTACCGAATTTGCTTTTAATAAACTAAACAACCTGATAGCACAATCAAACATTAAAAACTTTGATTTAAACATCCGATCCTTTAATGAGGCCAGCGCCTCGTTGCGCTTTTTTAACGACAGGCTTTCGTTTAACGGAAGTTTGTTTACCAACACAGCCTCAAACGATTTATTTAACAACAATAACACTACCCTTTTCAATCAAAGCTTTAACTCCATTAACAAAGATTTTGAGGCCTTGTACCGCATCAGGAAAGATGGCAACTTAACTGCCAGGTACTCGTACCGAATTTTAAACAGTACCACCCTAAACAATTTAAATAACCAGTTGCTGCCGCAGTATGTGAACGGATTGGGCTTGGTTTATCAGCGGGATTTTGACACCTTCCGCGAGTTTATCCGTAACCTTTTCAGAAGCGGCAAGCGCGCCCAGGCCCCGGTAACACCGTTACCGGTAACAAACCCCAATCCTATTGTTACCAAACCGGACGACGATGATTAGTTATTGATGTGCAGATGAAATATTGATGTGCAAATTTCAGATTTCAAATGTGCAGATGAATATACTTCAAGGCTATTGAAAACTGCCCTATCTAATACAAAAAAAGCAGGCTGACATTAATCAACCTGCTTTTTTATAATCTGATTTCCCTGCATCTGCACATTTAAAATCTGCATATCTGCACATCTGTAATCTGCACATCTGTAATCTTAATGGTCGCGCATAATCGCATGATCCATTTTGTCGCGTTTGGTACGCAGGTATAATTCGTTATGAGGGTTTGACGCTATTTCGATAGGTACGTTTTCAACAACTTCAAGGCCGTAGCCAATCAAGCCTGCGCGTTTTTTGGGATTGTTGGTCATCAGCCTCATTTTCGAAATTCCAAGGCTGCGCAATATCTGCGCTCCAACGCCGTAATCGCGCTGATCCATTTTAAAGCCCAGTTTAACGTTTGCTTCAACGGTATCATAACCGTTTTCCTGCAAGTGGTATGCTTTTAACTTGTTGATAAGGCCTATACCTCGACCCTCCTGGTTCATGTAAACAACTACGCCCTTTCCTTCCTTGCTTATCATTTCCATTGCTTTGTGCAGCTGTGGGCCGCAATCGCAACGGCACGATCCAAAAATATCGCCGGTAACGCATGAACTATGCACCCGGGTTAAAATTGGCTCACCGGGCTCCCAGGTGCCTTTTACCAAAGCCAAATGATTTTCCCCGGTATCCAGTTGGGTGTAGGCTATCATTTCAAAATCGCCCCACTCGGTAGGCATTTTCACCGATACTTCTTTTTTAACCAGTGTCTCGGCGTTTAAGCGGTAAGCTATCAGGTCTTTGATAGATACAATTTTCAGGTTAAACTCTTTTGCCATAACCAGCAGGTCGGGCAGGCGGGCCATGTCGCCGTCTTCTTTCATGATCTCACATATAACTCCAGCTGGTTCAAAACCGGCCAAAACAGCCAAATCAATAGCCGCTTCGGTATGGCCCGAGCGGCGCAAAACGCCTCCATCTTTGGCAATAAGCGGGAATATGTGGCCTGGCCTCCCTAAATCTTCGGGCTTAGTGGCCGGATCAATTAATGCCAAGGTTGTTTTTGAACGGTCGGTGGCCGATATACCGGTTGTACAGCCGTGCCCCAGTAAATCAACCGAAACCGTAAAATTAGTTTCGTGCGAGGTGGTATTATGGCTCACCATCGGCTCCAGTTCAAGTTCGCGGGCTCTATCTACAGTAATAGGTGCGCAAACCAGGCCGCGGCCATAGCGTACCATAAAATTTATTGCCTCGGGGGTGGCGTTGCGGGCTGCGGTTAAAAAATCACCTTCATTTTCCCTGTCCTCATCATCAACCACAATGATCATTTTACCTGACCGTATATCGTCTATAGCTTCTTGTATTGTATTTAACATTATGTGGGTATTACGTATGGCAAACTTAAAAGGCTGCCATGATGTATTAAAGTTTAAACAAATTTAAACTATATTAAAATGATTCTGGTCGGTGCTATGTAAAATGATTTTGGAGGCGTTTGCCGTATCAGGCTTCCTTACGTTTAAAGATTTTATTAAAATATCTTTTGTAGGCCTCCATGTCAAATATCACCGAATCGGTAGCGGCTTTATAGGAAAGGAAAAGCCCGATGGGCGTTAGCACAATAATGGCCACCCACATACCAAATACAGTGTTAACGTTACCTGCCTTTACAGATTTTTCGCCTATGGTTGATATAATGTAATAGATGAGGAAAAATATCACCGAAATTACCACAGGCAGCCCCAGCCCCCCTTTACGAATAATGGCGCCAAGCGGCGCACCTATTAAAAACAATGCTATACAGGCGGCTGATAAAGTATATTTCTTTTGCACTTCCGAGTCGTACCGGCGGATGGTAGACGCATCGTTATTATACTTATCGGCGCGATTTTTCAAAAAATCCTTTACCGACCGCACCTCAGATGCAGCGCTTGATAAAGCCATCTGCTGATCTGCAATTTTCATGCTTTTCAACACATCTTTATCGGCAGCAATATATTTTACTTTTGACTTAGCCGGCAAATTAAAATACTTGATATACGGTGTAATAAGTTTATAATTTAACATTACGGCAGCATCGGTAGCCTTTTGACTCGAATCGACAAAAAATTTAAGCTGCCTCAAATTCATCATTTGCGATGCGGATTTAAACTCATTTTCATCGGTACGGCTAATTTTAAAGCCATCCAGCGAAAATTTTTGCTCCATCTCTTTAAACCGGAAACGGGTAAAGCGTTGCCGCAGATCATAATTAGCGCCGTCGCTTTTTGATTCCACATAGTTTACACCTTCCTTGAGTTTTAGCACCAGGTACTTATCGCCCATGGTACGGAACATAGTACCCTCGCGGGCCATGGTTACTTCGGTGTTATTGGTTTCGTCGTTTTTTTTATAAATAATAATACCGTAAAGCCTTTGCCCGTCGGGATCTTTTTTTGTTACACGGATGGTGTAGCCCGGAAAGCTGGAACTGAAAATCATTTCGGGCAGTAAATCGGCCGATTTCTGCTTTCGGGCATCGTATAAAAGGGAATAGTATTTCAGGTTCGCTATCGGCAGCATATAATCTGAAAAGAAAAAGGCCGCGATACTTAATATGGATACAACAATGATCATGGGATACATTGCCCTGCGTAGCGAAATGCCGGCAGCTTTAATGGCTACCAGTTCATAATTTTCGCCAAGGGCACCATAAGTCATGATGGTTGATAGTAATACCGATAACGGCAGCGCCATGGCCACATTGGTTGCCGAGTTGTACATCATCAACTCCAGGATAATATACCAGGCAAAGCCTTTGCCTATAAGGTCGTCGATGTATTTAAACAAAAACAGCATCAGCAACACAAACATTACGATGAAAAGCGTGCTTACAAAAGGCCTTATAAATGACTTAAGCAGTAAAAGGTGAATCTTTTTCATCGGGGCAATTTGTATTTACAGGATAAAAAACGCGCAACGGTGCAGGTTAATTTTCATTAACGCAAAATTAGCGTTTGGTAATACAAAATTAGCTAAAATTAAATTGGCCTTACGCCCCCAGTACGCTTATGAGGTAATCAATCTGGTTATCCCATATCAGTTTTCGTTCGGGAATCTGGTCTTCCGTTGCAAAATCGGTGATGCTCAGGGCAACATCGTTGGTAAGTTCGTCTTGCAAAATTTCCATTTCAAAATAGCATTGCGGCTCATCCTCAAGCCATTTGAACCTAACCAGCTTATTTTCTTTAACTAAAATAAGTTTTGCTTTTTGCGGCTCATCGTCCCAGGTAAAAGTAAAAACCTGGTCACGAACATTTACATCATCGGCAAACCATTGTGCTAACCCGTTAGGCTCATTTAGGAAAGTGAACAGTATTCTTGGAGATGATTTTATCTCATACTCAATAGTAAATTTCTTTTTTTCGGACA
>Ga0307515_10010865_pt1 | contig 17371 bp, 8 predicted proteins | sample 17_EM_MG_FD_194513 | JGI IMG/M metagenome (GOLD analysis project Ga0307515, IMG submission 194513) | Populus trichocarpa ectomycorrhiza microbial communities from riparian zone in the Pacific Northwest, United States - 17_EM | ecosystem: Host-associated > Plants > Roots > Unclassified | place...
TCGGCAGCACCAATCCAGAAATTCCACGATCACTCACACCGAACACCACCGAGGGTTGGTTGATGTAGTTTTCGGGAGCCAGGAAAACGAGGTGATTGCAGATCTTCTCCAAGCTTGGACCTCCCATCCACCGCCGGCGGAATTACTCGGCCTCTGTGTGAGGCACCTCGTTGGTCTTCGAAACCAGGTACCGTCATCCCTGAGGTTGCGTCGCCTCGTCATACGCTCCGTCGAGCTCACCAAATACGCGGTACTCGAGGAGGTAGGAGTGGACAGGTTCATTGAATTCCTGAATCATCTCGACGTCATGGCCTGGGATATCAACAGTGGGTCCAGTTGGGTGGAACTCCTCTTGTGGACCATCCAATCCTCCGAGACACCCCAACACCTATCCCATCCGTACTGGGAGTTACTGGCGGAGCTTACAGTTTCGTCACAATGGCTGATAGTCAATTTCGCGGACGGTCTGCAAATCACAACGTCCCTCATCGAAACGAAGGATTGGAGCAAGTTGGAGTGCTGGATGGGAATTTTCTGGATGTTGTTGCCAGAGGATCCGGATCCAACAGAAGGGGACTTAGGCCATTCCATGACACTCCTATTCCGCCAACGACCCGGGGCTATCCAGCAGCTCGAGCAATGGGTGAAACGGTAGGGTCGAAACAATCGTAATCGTGTACCCAACTCGTTTCAACAACTCTGCAAACAAACGCACGAAGCAGCCAAACAGGATGCATCGTAAGTTTCCTTTTGCGCTTGTCGGATGTGCCCTGCCGAGTCTCATGGTGTTTCGTTCGTTTTAGGCCCTCACCTATGGACCACCGCCCGTCCATTTCCAACCGTCTGGAGGAAACGGATTCTGGGAGTCACCACACCCCCAGCATTTGAACAGTATGATCGTTTGCATTCATCCGTTTCGCTTTTGATCCAACTATTCCGAGAAATCCTGACATGTTAAGGCCACTTTCTGTGGCAATAGCCACCATTAATTGTAGGTTCTGTGCCACCGAGTGACTGTCCGTAAGGCTAGATATGTATTCATCATAACAGGGTTCCATTACTCGAGATTTATTCCCTAATGTCTGAGGCTTCCCGCGTTGTGTACGCCGGTGAAATAGAAGTGCATCAGGCATCAAGGCAGCGCCAGCACATCCTGGTGGGGTTGAAATAGGCTGAATCGCAGTCTTCCCGTCCCTGGTAATTTGGGAACTTTAATTTGGCTGATTTTTGGGTGAAATGGCCGTTGCGTTGGGATTCCAGATGCGCGGTTGGAGCCAATATCCACGACCTGATGCAACGGTCGAGATCCCGAAAGTACACCTAGAGGTTCTGTATATTCGCCCAGACTCGTGCGCACGCACACGCGTACGGTGTAGCCTTACGGGTAGTCACCCAATGTCGTACTTACGGGAACACGTCGAACCGAACACAGTGATAAAGTCAAGCAAGAAACATGAGGAAGCGCTGGAAAGAGGTCGCTGGATAGGGTCGGGGTTAGTCCGGACTTTGGTGGCCCAAAACCATCGATCAAACATGCAGAATCTCGTCCGGCCTGCTCTCCCGCCCCGGGATTACTCGAAGCCCTGATCTGCACGTCACTTGCGAACCCTCCCAAACCTCTGAGTTCAGATGGAGTATAGTTGTGCACAGGTTAGATCACGAAAGGCTTTCGTGGGTGACGGCCGCTTGGCGTCGCTGACGGTGCTCTGGGCCTGTATCGTCCACAAGCGATCCTATCTCAGCGTACCAAAAATCGATGCTTGCCCTGTCTGCTGCTCGCAATCCGAGCCTCTGGCACCCGATGAGTTGAAGGTTCACGACCACCGTGAAAATTGCTGCCGACTGTGGACCCACCGGCTCAAGTTCAAGTTCGTAGTTCTCCCCCATGTACACCCCGCCTCGCGTTCGTTGCTATACCCAAGGCTCAATCTGCATCTGCGAGTCCAACGTGGGGGGTAGTCATGGAGAACTCATGACGGATCGAGTTGCGCCGCTCCATGTGGTCGTTTGCGGATTGGTCGAGGCGAGTCGGGTATATCCTCGTCGTTCCCTCAACCCCGTCTTTCCACCCGCCGCTCGGGTTTTTTTGGAAGCACCAGGTTGCTGGTGACGAGGCCCTCGACCAGGAGGTCCAGGCTATCGACCTCGGGCGGGGGGAACGAATAGATGAGCCTCAGGACGAGATCAAGGCCCTGTGGTGGATCGGTCATGCCGATGACCTCAATGTCGACGTTCAACGTATCTGGTCTTAGTTGGGTGATGCCGAACATGTCCCTGAAGATGGGAGACGCGAGGGAGAGGACGAGTTTGTGAACCCGAAAGTCGTGATTGTTGAGAGAACATTGGGCTCTGAGGATGATATCTCCATCTGGTACGTTGAACTCCTCGTTCATCGTTGCAGTTCTGGAGCCGAATCAAGTGAGCGCCTCGAGTTGTCCTTGTTCCCAGCAGGTCGACTTTGTTTAGGATGTCGACGATCATCTCGATTGGATACCCGTCGATCTCTACAAGGCGAACTTCTCCCGCTGTGTCCTTGGGGAAACCTCCTCCTGACTACATCGTCTGCGTAGGTGCTTAGTTCTGTTTTACGACGTCCTGTGATCCAATTCGGTACTCTAGGGCGTACTGTCTTCCAAGGGCGATAAACGGCCTCCGCCACACTCCGATTCGACCAATATCATCATGTCCTTGGACATGTTCTTGACTGCAGGAGACATTGTCGCACCACCACTTAAATAAGGGCATTGACGCCCCAGCTTCCATTTTCCCCAACCCCCCATTCCTCCACAACTACCGGCTGCCACAATGCCAGAGGACGAAAATTTCGACGCTCCACCTGTATTCAAAGACATGTTTTCTCTTCCCCAACCGGCCCCAGACGACTCTGGGGAGTCGACCGTGGCGAAGGCAGAAGTCGTCGAAGTCACGGACCCCGCGGAAGCGCTGGAAATCGTCCTGAGAATGATTTACCCCTTCAACTCTCCATCCCTCAACGGAGGCTTTAACACTCTCGTGGAATGCCTGGTCATCACGGATAAATACGAAATTAAAGGGGCGAAATCACGACTATACAGCTTGCTCACACGGATGAATGCTACCCAGCCCCCTCGAGTGTACGCTACCGCGACCAGATTTGGGTTCGCCAACCTTGCGGATTCCACCTCTGGCCACATCATCTCGTCGATTCATCTCGCAGGGATCCTCGAGCTCCCCGAAGACTTCAATTTCGTCTCCGCTACCGCGTACCATAAGCTGGTCAGACAGCGCGCGAGTTACCTTGAGGCGGTGGTGGATGTGATCAGGAAGACGCCGTTCCGATCGAAATGCTGTAATTGCCCGGGGGGAAAGTATTTTGGGGAAGAGGTGTTCAGGCTGAGGCTCGCACATCTCATCATTACGGGCACGCCGATAGAGGCTGGACCTTGTTTCAGGGCCTGGATGGGTGTTTACAGGCATAATGCCCAGTGCGAGGAGAATTGTGTTCAGAAATTTATTCGTTTTGCCATTTCCAGGGTTTGATGTAACCCACGTAGAATGTAGTTCTGAAGAAGGCTGTAGCACGATTTTTGACAGTTCGTCGCAGATTTTGTAGCACAAGGACATCGTGTAGATTATGTATAATGTACTGATATTGAGGACCTTTATCAATATCTGTTTGAGCCAACGGCAACGACCGCGTAAGGCATCGCGGTCCGTCCCAAACCATGAATCCTCGCATCCAGGATATGATCTCTCGACTCCGCAGACGAGCTACCGTCCGCTCTTTTCCAAGGGCATCCATGATCTCCGCTACCTCAGGCTCGACGGGGAAGTGAGGGGCGAGTTTTGGGATGTCGAGGATGTTGGTAACTCGACTTTATCAGCCTAGTCCAGTGACCCGTCGGTCAAGTCTGTCCAGCACCATACTTGTGAGCCGAGATGAGTTGTATACTTACTAGTGCGGGCTATAGTTGAGGGTGAGATATGCACGTAACGCAGGCATGCCTATCTGGTCGAAAGCCTCTTTCGCTGATCCAATCACTCGATTTGCTAAAGAGTTCGGTCAATGCGGCTGGGAACACGTCTCCATGAGGTGATTCCTGTTCAGGTATTCGGGTTTCGGTGGGTCCGAGATCGTCCTTCGGTGAGTCGATGCAGATAAGTCAAACCGTTCGAAACGGTAAGGCGGGCGCTGATGGTAGGGGGATACAGCGCCCCACCTCTTGGATCATCTCTTGCAAAGCCATGAGCGTCGCGCTACCCAGTGCAACCATGGACGAAGATGAACCGTCCGAATGGTCGTGTTGCGCGCCCCATCCAACGAGCGCGAGCCAACCCTGAATCGCCCTAGGTTCCCATCCACGTCTCTTCCCCCGAGTCAACGTTCCCGTAAAAAGATCAGAATCATGATGGTGAAGAGATACCATAAACTCCATCACGTCCATGTCTCCTTTCCGTTTCGACGTCTTCGAACCATCCGGGTCCAGCAACAGGGGGAGATGAGCGAACCGGGGAGGCGCAGCTCCAAGCAACGTATACAGGTCTAGATGTAGACGGAGGGAGGGTAGCCATTCCTGCTTTGTATTAGCGGGCAGGTTAACTCTGCAAGCGTGCTAAGCTCACCTCTCCCCGAACGACGTGAGTGATATCCATCTCGTGGTCGTCTACCACTGAAGCAAGGTGGTACGCTGGGAACAGATCTGGCTTTAACAGAACTGGGTCTGTCGGTAACGAAGCGTGAGAATTCATGAGGGGTTCGAAAACAATGTCATCTGGGGCGGTTCGGGCCGGAGCAACACCGTCCTACGAAACACGTCAGACCATGGCACGGAACAAGAAACGAACCCCGCTTACTACATGTTTCTCCCCAGCCTCCGCTCTCCCCGCAACTTGTGCTTCATACCAAGTGTAGAACGTAGATCGAGAAAACATCCTTCTGTGTAGGGGTAGTTCTGGTGTGAGCGGCAAAGACTCAGAGGATCATTGGGAACCGATCGAGATCGCCAAACTGGAGTGTCTGTTTGCCTGGTTCGACATTTGGACCCGAATGACCGACCGCCTCTCGCCTCCCAATGCGTCATTTTCCCTAACTGCTGTTATCTTCAGCCCAAGGAACACAGTTTGTCGAGTTTGACATACCTCGATACGTTCGCCGTTCCTCCCGGTCCCGACCAGACGAGCGACGGCGACCCCCCTCCCCATTGTTGCCGTCACATGTGTTGTGTCCACTATCTCAGTGTTCTCGGCCATCCCCTTATGAACTCCACCCCATGCCGTAGGCGAACCGTTTCACTTTCCGTGTACAATCTTGGTTTGCGTGCGGGCTAAAACCGCACGGTATCTCAGTGACTTCACCGGTGTTACCACAAGGGCCCGTCGAGTCATCGGGTATCGGAAAATTCTGGGTAAAGAGCGACAGAAGCATTTCGGACTATCGGATTTGAGGTCTTTAGGTCGCAAGTATCCAAAAGCAGGACGATATTGTTCCGGGGGGGGGGGGTAGTGTTGAAGAACGGTCCGGTAACTTGAGATCCTGTCCGTTAGTAACGTCAGCCTGCGATATTATAATGCTTCCAATTGTAGGGCAAGGACAACGCTCACCAAGTGGGATTAGCTACCGCCACCCAGCGATTTTCGGCGACCCACGGGTCTATCCCCTCGCTCGTCTTACTCCCGTCAATACCCGAATGACGTCTCCTCCTCTGTCTAACCACCCCGTCCAGTGGAGAGCAGCAGGGAGCTATGCCTTCGCCCGGACGAAAGTCGAAGGAGAAGATGCCGGGCGCTCGATGATCGACCTATGGCCGAGGGCGATAATGGTCCCAACACCGTTGCCTCTCGGATCCCAGACCTTATGCATTTGCTTTGAAGTGCTGACTTACCGCCGGGTTTCACATGTTGTACAACGGTGGATTTCCCGCGATGCTCTCTGCAACCTGACAGCCATTCCGGTGAATTCCTTCGACCTCGGCTCTCTATTCGTCCTCCCCTCAAAGCTGCCCCATGTCCCCGTCCAAACCCTTGCAACAGCTCAAATTTCTTCGCCTCGATTTTCCGCCCAGTTCACGGGTATCGCCGGTGGGACGGGATACAAGGTCTGGATTGGTCGTAACTTCTTGGTATACCTGATCTTACCAACCCCGTGTTCCGAACTCGCCCCCGGGAACTCGTAAGGATATCCGACACATCCTGTACATTTCCACCATCGTACAGAGCTCCAGACATGCTCCGGATTCGCTTCGAAACACCAACCCCGAGCCAACTGACCCAGCTGGTCGAGACCCTCGTAAGAACTTGTCACGCATTGAAACATGAAGACCGTATCCGGAGAAATGAACGTGTCGATTCAGCCAAACCCTTACTGCGTCGACTCTAACGGAGCCGCGCCAGAACCGTACCCTGCGTCGTGTGGCATCGTCATTTCACAGTGGTCAAGGCTTCTGGGTCACCTCGTTAACGTTTAACCTTTGTTGTACATACACGGAGAAGACCATCCTCCCCCCCCCCCCCGAGTCGTTGACAATAATATCAGTGTGGGCTGCCAGAATTGTGCGCTCTGACCTCAGTGGCAATGACCGTAATCCCCCAAGTATTATAAGCGATTCAGAGGCGTCCCCCCTGTGCCCTCTCCTTCTAAAATACATCCCTCTCGCCTCTGAATCCGAGGCTGGATTCCAGCCCAAAGTAAGCCTCGATTCGTACCTGCGGGGTTGAGATGAATGGTCGGGACGTTCAAGATGGTCCCAGACGTGTGTGGGAGATGGTGGTCGTCGCATTTGAAGAGGTAAGGAACTGGGAATAGCTAGATCAGATAGAGAGGGATGGTCGATGTAAGAATGACGACTCGGGTGATCGTCGCCCTCGTCTTGATCTGGCCACGAGCTCAACTGCTTGGAAATGAATATTCGAATCCTTGCCACGCCGGGGAGGGCTGGGGACGGCGTGTCTGTGTGTCGCACACGCCTTTCACGACAGACCTCACCTCTTCTCAGACCCTCATCCTCCCATCTACAGCTCGACCCGCTCCATCTTCCCTACCAGCCGACTTACACCAGAGCACGGGCAGAGAATCATGGAGGGCGCCGAAGCGAGTGACAAGGCGTCCCCGCCTCTGCAAATAGATCCCAAGTGGTATGTCGTTCGACGTGCTACATCGCTTGAGTCGCTGACCGTTGGCCCGGTCCAGCCTCCAAGACGCTCTCAGAACTTTCTTCCAACCAATCAAGACAAATGACCCCCGTGCCGACTTCTACACGATGTACAAGAGGGAGGCGACCGAGTGGGATACTGACTATGTCAGGAAGTACGACGAGGACCTCAACACCACCTTGATATTCGTCCGTCCCTCACCATTTGTTCTTGTCAAGTATCTCACTTGTTCTCATAGGCCGGTCTGTTCTCTGCCATCAGCTCCGCTTTCGTCATCGACGTCCATTCCAACCTCCAACCCAACCCGAACGACCAATCCGCGGCCCTCCTCCGTGCCATCCTCCTCACCCTCAACCAGTCCGCCATCCCCGGCGAGACCCCCGCCGTTCCACCTGTCCAGGAAGGCCCGCCGAGCGAGACCGTGATTGTGACGTGTCTCATGTACGCGAGTCTTATGATCTCCATCCTCGCCGCGGTCGTCGCGATGCTGGGGAAGCAATGGCTGAACCGATACCTGCGGAATTCGGGCGGGTCGATGATCGAGCGTTGCGGGGACCGTCAACGCAAGTGCGATGGGCTCGAGAAGTGGCCGTTACATTCCTTCGTCGAGAGTCTTCCGTTGATGCTCCAGGTCGCCCTCCTCCTCCTCGCCTGTGGACTCTGCCGACACATGTGGACGATCAACACCCCCGTTGCGTGCACCCTCATCAGCCTCACCGGCCTCGGAGTCGTGTTTTACATCGGAATCGTGATCGCTGGGATGTCGTCGTATGCGTGTCCGTTCCAAACACCGACATCGATTGCTCTTCGGGGTATATGGAAGAGGGCCCGACCCGGGATTCTCCCCTGTATTATTCGTTCCAAACGGGTGCTCTCATGGCCTCATCAGATGTGGAAGCGGAAAGTCCAGCCCGGGCTTGACTCCCTAATTTATCACTCCGGACGGGTGCTCTCACGGCTTCGCCGGAGGTGGAAGCGGAAAGTACGGCCGCTCCTCCGTCGTCTACTGCCACCAACAACGGCCCCGCTCGGGAACGCACCGGTCGAGCAATCCGAACCATGGCTAAAGCCAAAAGATCTTTCCATCATTCGTGGAACGAACACCGATGATATAATATGTGTGTCGTGGATCCTCAGGCACATTACCGACCCAGAGGCGCTCGACGCCGCCCTCCCACTCGCCGGAGAGATTCGATGGTTCGATGACGGAGTCGATGTCAACCTCCCTTACGACATGATTGTCTCTACCTTCGAGGCATGTTTCGATTCCACTCGGAGGTTATATCCTGGGTTAAGGGACAGGGCATACTACTCCGGGCGGGCAATTCTGTGGATCCACACTCTTGCAATGTGTAAATCCGAGGTTTTTTCACGCACATTCCCTCTACCAGATGTAGAATACACGACCCCGGTTCCTGACCCTGACCTTGAACATCTCCTGCTGGCCAACCACGTGGGTCGGCATCCCACCATGTGCATTGTATCCCTTCTCTCGACCAAGCCAGGTCAGACACCCCCACACTCACAATGGACTTCAAATCTACTCTTGCATTTTTCCTGCGCCAACCTGACCGGACCGCGCTATGAGGCTATCATGCACTGGATGCCCTATGGACACGATACCAAGACCGCCACCATCTCTCTGAACACGGCACTCAACCTTGTCCTAGTGTGGTGCACCTTGCTTGGATCACCTGTTGAAGAGGACGCGCTGATGGTCCGAGACAAATCGTATGGCATCTTCTATTTTTGCTCCTCAAGTCGTTCACTACCCCCCACCAGTGACCATACAGAAGCCATCCTAGACCGTTTATCCAAAGTGGTCGTTCCGACAACCGGCAGCACCCCGACCGAATACAAATTCATCTGGATGATACTGTACGACTTGGTCAGGTTGGAAACCACTCCAGAGCGCTTGACGAAGATCACATATGAATGGTGCTCTGTATTATGCGAGAACCGCGAAAGTCTCTCGGGTTGGAAGCGTCTTCTTTTTCTCTGTTTGGAGGCTGGCTTCCGTCGCCTTGATTTTCGGCAGCACCAATCCAGAAATTCCACGATCACTCACACCGAACACCACCGAGGGTTGGTTGATGTAGTTTTCGGGAGCCAGGAAAACGAGGTGATTGCAGATCTTCTCCAAGCTTGGACCTCCCATTCACCGGCAGTGGAATTACTCGGCCTCTGTGTGAGGCACCTCGTTGGTCTTCAAAACCAGGTACCGTCATCCCCAAGGTTGCGTCGGCTCGTCATACGCTCCGTCGAGCTCACCAAATACGCGGTACTCGAAGAGGTAGAAGTGGACAGGTTCATTGATTTCCTGAATCATCTCCACGTCACAGCCGAGGATATCGACTATGGACCCAATTGGGTGAAACTCCTCTTGGGGACCATGCAATCTACCGAGGCACCCCAACACCTATTCCTTCCGTACTGGGAGTTACTGGCGGAGCTTACAGTTTCGTCGCAATGGCTGATAATCAATTTCGCGGACGGTCTGCAAATCACAACGTCCCTCATCGAAGCGAAGGAATGGAGCAAGTTGGAGTGCTGGATGGGAATTTTTTGGATGTTGTTGCCAGAGGATGCGGATCCAACAGAAGGGGACTTGGGCCATTCGATGACACTCCTATTCCATCAACGGCCCGGGGCTATCCAGAGGCTCGAGCAATGGGTGAAACGGTGGGGCCAAGAACACCACAATCGTGTACCCAAGTCGTTTCAACAAATGTGTAAACAGGCACACGAAGCAGCCAAACAGCACGCATCGTGAGTTTCCCTTCACACTCATCGGATGTGTCCTGCTGAGCCTCATGGTTTTTCGCTCATTTTAGGTCAACCTCACCATAAAGTAACCGAAGGATCCGCCTATACACTACCGTTCGTTCCTTTCCAACCGTCTGGGGGAAGCGAGTTCTGGGAATCACTACCCTTCTAACAGTTAAACAGTATGATCGTTTACATCTATCTATTTCACTTTTGGTCCCACTGTTCTAAAAGCTCCTGGCACATTAAGACTATTCCCCGCGTGGGTGGCTATTTTTGGCTGTAGATCCGATGCGACCGTGATGTATTCTTTCCAACCTGTAGTCGTCGCTGGTTCCATGTTTCTCTTTTTCTCTCTTCTAATACGACGAGTGTCACTTCCCACATGCGTCCAGGCCCTGCTGCATCCCAACAAACCACACCAATCCCGCAGGCCGAGGTCCCGATGTTAACCGATCAGAACCCCCTGAAGCGACCATTGGGAAGGATCAGGTCCCCCACCGTTGGTCGAGTGCCACGAGCTTGGGTTTCGAGCAGCGCTGCAGGCGAGCACCCGTGGGTTGCGGTCGCTTCCGAACCATGAGGGAGCAGTACTGTCAATGATGTCTACCGGCCAACACTCGGACTTCCTGATATAGTGTACGATGTGGATGAACTTGGTTTTGATATACTATATGCAATCCCCGTCAAACGCACGGGACAGGTTTCCAACTTAATCAGCCCGTCGCCTAGCACATGCGGAATGAATCTACGTTGACTCGCGTTGAGAGTTGGCGCCATCGATGCCGGTGTTTGGAATTGGCACTCCAGTGACGGCGAGCATCAGATTTGCAATGCAAAATACAACTCTGAGGCTAGTGAGAGTGATGAGGATGTACGCAACGGAGACATCTATGGATTGCATGTGTAGGCAGAGCCTTCGGGCGAGACGGAGGAGGGCAACCCGATGTATCACCGGAAGACCCTTGACGAAGAGTGTAGTGGCCGTTTCTCAGGCTCATCGCATTTGCGTTGGCGGTCCCTATAGTGCTCGTTACCGGCCCACCCGAATTCCACAATTCCGGTTCAACCATTATTTCCTGAGCATGGCGACGAATGAGGCAAGCAGGGAGATCAGAAGACTCGCGTACATAAGCCCGGCGGCGATGACGATCCTGCTCGGTGAACCTTCCTGAGTAGTGACGGGGGCCTGGCCCAGGATAGCGGATTGATTGAGAGTGAAGATGGCGCGGAGGAGGGCCGCAAATTTCTCGTACGGGTCAAGTTGGAGGTTTGAATGAGCGTCGGTGACGGAATTCGGACTGACGGCAGAGAAAAGACCCTCCTACGAACACGAGTTGCTTGTGAACGATCCTTTGCTGGTGGAATGGCAATAGAATCGAGCGGTTGGATTTCTCCACTTCTACCTCCTTGAATCCCCTGCAACCGATGAGCTCGACGGAGCGTATATCAGGTTGCTGCAACCGTGGGGGGAACGGAACCAGGTTTCGAAGACCAACGAGATACCCTGTACAGAAGTCGAGTAATGAGTATGCCGGCACGTCGTAATCGCCTTCGGCAGTCCAGCGGAGAAGATCCGCGATTGCTTCATATTCTAACTCTTGAAAACTGCATCAACCAATTCTCGATGGTGTTCGTTATGAGAGTGAGTCTGGCTTTGGCGCAGGGGCTCCGTGAATCAGGGTGACGGAAACCGATTTCCAAAGAGACAAGAAGGAGATTCCCAATCCCAGAGACTTTGGTGGTTCTTACACAACGCGGAGCACCATTTATATACCACCTCCATCAAGCGCTGAGTCTGGCGAGGATGTTAAAAGAGTCTACATATTGATCGGAGCCGAGAAGTATTTCAGGTCGCCGGGGAGATCGAAGGAAGATGCCGGTCGTGAGGGAGGGTGCCGCTTCCGCCCCTTCGTCGAACCCGAACCTGACTGCGATGGTGTATACTCGAAGAGGGACCTCCTTGAACTTGCCCAGCGGTTCGCGTAATCTGACTCGTGCGCCTCCGACGTTGTATTTATCGGTGATGACGAGGCCCTCGACCAGGAGGTCCAGGCTATCGACGTTGGGCGGGGGGAACGGATAGATGAGCCTCAGGACGAGATCAAGCCCCCGTGGTGGATCGGTCACGTCGATGACCTCGATGTCGACGTTTAACGCATTTGGTCTAGGTTGGGGGATGCCGAACATGTCCCTGAAGACGGGAGACGCGAGGGAGAGGACGAGTTTTGAACTCGAAAGTCGTGGTAGTTGGGAGAACCTTGGGCTCTGAGGATGGTATCTCCATATGGTACGTTGAACTCCTCGTTCATGGTTGCGGTCGTAAGGGTTTGGGAAAATGAGCGCCCCAAGGTGACCTCGTTCCTAGTAGGTCCTTTGTTTTACGATATCGAAGATCATCTCGACCGGATTTCGGCCGATCTCTACAAGGCGGACCTCTCACTGTGCCCTCGGGAAATCTCCTGGCTACATCATCTGTATATATTCTTGGCTCTGTTTTACGATGCCCTATGATCCAATCCTGTCCCTTAGGTGCACTGTCTTCTAGAGGCGGTGACTGGCCTCGAGTCTGCCATACTCCGATCCGATCAGTACCACGTCAAGGAACATCCTGATTCCCTCGCGTCCGCTCTTGTCGACACGTCCAAGACTGTCCAACCGGAAGACACCGTCATACCTTTACTTGGATACGGCCTCGACACCCCCGCTCCCGTCTATCTTAATCTTCCACTCCTACAAAATGTCGGACGACGAAAAATTCGATGCTCCCGACGCAGATATCATCCTACGTGCCTTGGGTCCCCCCAAGCGCGACTTCCGAGTCCACAAGCTCCTTCTCTCCCTCGCTTCACCCGTATTCAAAGGGATGTTTTCTCTTCCCCAACCGACTTCGGACAACCCAGGGGAGTCGACCGTTGCGGAGGTAGAAATCGTCGAAGTCACGGACCCCGCGGATGCGCTGGACATCGTCCTGAGAATTATTTACCCTTATTTCACCCCTCCATCCCTAGGCGGGGACTTCGACTTCGACACTCTCGTGGAATGCCTGGTCATCGCGGACAAATACGAAATCAGAAAGATAAAACTACAACTATGTGATGCACTCGCGCAAGTCAGCTACGCTTGGCCCCTCCGAGTTTACGCTATCGCCGCTCGATTCGGATTCGCCAAGCTGATGGATTACACCTCCCACCGCATCTTCTCGTCGATTCATCTTCCAGGGATCCCCGAACTCCCCGACGACTTCGACTTCGTCTCTGCCACTGCGTACCACAGATTAGTCAGACAACGCGCGTTCTACGTCGAAGCGGTGGCGGAGGTCATCAAGCAGACACCGCTCAAGTCGTGGTGCTCTAACTGTCCAAGGTCGAAATCTACTGCGCAAGAGGCGTCCAGGCTGAGGCTCGCACACCTCATTATCACGGGCACGCTGGTAGACGCTGGAGCTTGTGCCGAGGCTTGGGTGAAGGCTTACGGACGCAACGTTGAGTGCGAAAAGGATTGCGTTCTGAAATTCATTCACTCTGCAATTTCCAGGGTCGACAAGGCTCTGGCGAAAACCGAGGCGTTCCCCCCGCAGAAGAGAGTAGCTCTGAAGAAGGCATGATTTTCGATGGTTCTTCGCCGATTCTGTAGCACAAAGACACGTGGAAATTATGTACGATGTACCGGTGTCGAGGACTTTTATCGATAAGTTCTTGCGATTGATGTCACTCGGGTCCGCAGACGAGCCACGGTCCGCTCTTTTCTAAGTGGGTCCATGATCTCCGCTACCCTGGGTCCAGTCTGTCAAGTGTTCTACATGCTTCAAGGGGCGGTTTCACATACTTTCATGCCGTTCAAAGCGTGCCTCAGAATCGCCATAAAAGTTTTCTGAATAACACCGAGGTCGTGGGCGGCCTCGTGAAGGACAGATATCGGCTCACCCTCCGTCCAAGATCCTAAAAGCTCCAGCCGTCGGTCAAAACCCCCGCTGAGAGGACGACACTCATCAGCCACAAGCCTTGAATCATACGGTTGCACCCTACCAATATCTGCCTGGGGAATGGACTTGACCATCGATTCCGCCTCTTGTGATTCGTAATCAGACTCGACAGAGAAGTAGGGGGCGAGCTTTGGGATGATGTTGGTAACTCGACTCTATCAGCAGAGTTAAGTAACCCGTCGGTCAAGCCAGCGTGGCACCACACCCGTAGAGCCGAGATGGCTTGTTTGATATGGTCCGCGGTCGTATATTCACTAGTGCGAGTTATGAGTGTGGGGTTTGGGGCGAGATATGCACATAACGCAGGCATGCCTATCTGAGAAAAGCCTCCTTCGCTAGACCAATCACCCGGTTCGCTAGAGCGTTCAGTCCGTGAGCTGAGACCATGTCTCCGTGAGGTGATTTTTGTTCAGGTGTTCGAGTTTCAATGGATCTGGAATCGTCCTTCGGTGAGGCAATACAGACAAATCAAACTGTTCAAAGTGGTAAGGCAGACGCTAGCGGTAGAAAGGCGCAGTGTCCTACCTCTTGGATCATCTCTTGCAAAGTCATGGCCGTCGTGCTATTCGGTGCAGCCTTGGACGAAGAAGAAGAACCGACCGAATGGTCCGAATGGTCGTGTTGCGTGCCCCATCCCGCGAGCGCGAGCCAATTCAGAATTGCTCCAGGTTCTCATCCACGTCTCTGTCCCAGAGTCAGCGTTCCTGTAAAAATATCAGGACCATAATGAGAAAAGATACCATAAACTCCATCACGTCCATGTCTCCTTTCCGTTTCGACATCTTCGAACCATCCGGGTTCAGTAGCAGGGGGAGATGAGCGAACAGGGGAGGTGCAACTCCAAGCGACGTATAAAGGTCCAGATGTAGAGGGAGGGAGGGTAACCATTCCTGCTTTGTATTAGCGGGCAGGTCAACTCTACGAGCGTGCTAAGCTCACCTCTCCCGGAACGACGTGAGTGATACCCATTTCGTGGTCGTCTACCACTGAAGCAAGATGGTACGTTGGGAACAGATCCGACTTTAGCAGAACTGGGTCTGTCGGTAATGAAGCGTGAGAATCCTCGAGGGGTCCGAAAACGATGTCGTCTGGGGTGGTTCAGGTCGGAGCAGACCGGGGCACAGAACTAGAAACGAACCCAGCTTGTTACGTTCATTCGAATGCCATGTTCCTCCCCAGCCTCCACTCTCCTCGCAACTTGGGCTTCATAGCAAGTGTGGAACGTAGATTGAGAAGATATCCTTCTGTCTAGTGATGACCCTGGTGCGAGCGGCAAAGACTCAGAGGACCACTGGGACCGATCGAGATCGCCAAACTGGAGTGTCTGTTTGTCTGGTTCGACGTTTGGACCCGAATGCCACCTCTTGGTTCCCAATGCGTCATTTTTCCTAACTGCTGTTATCTTCAGCTCAAGGAACACCGTTTGTTGAGTTTGACTATGGCTGACGTACCTTGATACGTTCGCCGTTCCTCCCGGTCCCGACCAGACGAGCGACGACGACCCCCCTCCCCATTGTTGCCGTCACATGTGTTGTGTCCACTATCACAGTGTTCTCGGCCACCCGCTTATGAACTCCAGCCCATGCCGTAGGCGAACCGGTTTCATTTTCCGTGTACAATATTGGTTTGCGTGCGAGCTAAAACCGCACGGTATCTCCTCGGCGACTTCACTGGTGTCACCACAAGGCACCGTTGAGTCATCACGTATCGGAGAATTCTGGGTAAAGAGCGACAGAAGCGTTTCGGACTGTTGAGGTCTTTAGGTCGCAAGTATCCAAAAGCCGGTATTGTAGTGTTGAAGAACGGTCCCGTAATTTGAGATCCTGTCCGTTAGTAACGTCAGCCTGCGATACTATAATGCTTCCAATTGTAGGGTAAGGACAACTTACCAAGCAGAAATAGCTACCGCCACCCAGCGATTTTCAGCAACCCCGCGGGTCTATCTCCTCGCTCGCCTCACTCCCGTCGATACCCGAACGACGTCTCCCCCTCCGTCCAACCACCCTGTCCAGTGGAGAGCAGCAGGGAGCTATGCCCCCGCCCGGACGAAAGTTGAAGAAGGAAAAGATGCCGGATGCTCGATGATCGACTATGGCACGACCAGGTACCGCCACTCTCTGCCAACCCCCCTTTTCGGATGTGCCAATTGCCACCACGGCAATACACCAGGCGCGTGCCATTTCGGCGGATTGGTAACGAACTGCCTCCGAGTCGTTGACAATAATACCAGTGTGGGCCGCCAGAATTGTGCGCTCTGACCCCAGTGGCAATGACCGCAATCCCCCAAATATTATAAGCGATTCAGAGGCGTCCCCCCTCTGTGCCCTCCCCTTCTACTAGAAATACATCCCTCTCGCCTCCGAACATCAGTAAACGTGAAAAACACTTTTTTCTTCGCTTATTTGAACCTTATGTCGATTATTTGTCATTATATTGTCATTATATAACCCAGGTCTAAAATTATATAATTTTGAGCGGTCGAAATGGCAGAGAGCTGTCACAAATAAGATCAAATAAGTGCGATAAGTAAATAAGCTGGCGACACTTTTCCTGATGAATCCGAGGTTGGATTTCAGCCTAAAGTAAGCCTCGATTTGTATCTGCGGGCTTGAGATGAGTAGTCGGGACGTTCAAGATGGTCCCAGACGTGTGTGGGAAATGGTGGTCGTCGCATTGGAAGAGGTAAGTGAGGAAATGGGGGTAGCTAGATTAGATAGAGAGGATGGTCGATGTAAGAATGACGACTCGGATGATCGTCACCGTCGTCTTGATCCGACGGCCACGAGTTCGACCACATGATGCTTGGGGAGCTCGACATACGGGAGTTCCGAATCTTCTCAGATTCAACCGCAGCGCTGACGTCAATATTTGACCCAGGCCCACACGCCGCCCAACAGGCCTCACTCATGTTTCGAAAGAACATGATCCGCATCTTTACGGCCCGACCCGACATCACCGGCACCATGCTCTGGACCCCTGGTCACGGGGGCCTGGACCAGATGAAGGTCACAGACAAGAACGCCCGAAAGGCAGCGAACATGAGGTGCCGAGACTCAGGCTACCTCCTCCCCCACTTCGTCTCCCGTTCTTCCGCTCTCACCGAAGTGGAAACCATGGCACTCAAGGAATGGCGCGACTTCCTTGAAGACCTGGAAGACAACGACAAGAAAATCTTCCGTCCTGCCTCCGGTTTCCTCCCCTTCGCGAGGGCACACAAGACTTCCGATTTCATCAAGCTCAGACCGCCCAAGTGGTTCAAGCTCATCAACCGAAGTTCCATGTCTACCCTCACACAGATGTGCACTAACCACGCTCCCACAGGAGAGTACTTCAAACGACACGTTTGGAAGTACCAGAACAAGCCCGACTCCTTCTTCTTTTGTCCGTGCCACAAAAGCAAGGACCACCACTACCCCCCCGTTCTACAGACCCGCGAGCACATCATCCGTGCTTGCCCACTCTTCGAAGACGCCAGGGAGAAGCTAGCGCTGG
>Ga0307515_10010866_pt1 | contig 17371 bp, 13 predicted proteins | sample 17_EM_MG_FD_194513 | JGI IMG/M metagenome (GOLD analysis project Ga0307515, IMG submission 194513) | Populus trichocarpa ectomycorrhiza microbial communities from riparian zone in the Pacific Northwest, United States - 17_EM | ecosystem: Host-associated > Plants > Roots > Unclassified | place...
GGTAGCGGAAATGGGAACAGTGATCTGCAAGCAATATTGATCTGCGATCAATATATTGGGTGGCGTTAAGGCTGTCTCGGCAGCACGCGTAGTCGGTTACAACTTGTTAAGGTTAACGCGTCGCAGGCACCTCGTACGAAATCTATTAAGGCCCCAAGGCCACCGCGAAGAACTTGTTAAGGCCCTGCCTAGAGAACCCGTTAAGGCCCCTCTACGAGGGCCTATCTGGTATCCGACACCCAGGTGACTTAGAAGAGGGTCTTAATAGGCGTGGTGCGCGCGACCTGGACGACAGACGCGACGGCGACCAGACGGCTCGACGAGGTGGAAACACGGGCAAAGCTCTAGGCAGCGGAAACACAGGCCAGCTTCGACGGCCCTATGGCGTTCGACCTACGGTCGACCTACAGGTGACTCACAGGAGGGTCTTAATAGGCGTGGTGCACGTAACCTGACGCACATATATAGGGGAGGCTCTAAGGAAACACAGGCCAGTCGGACGAGGACTCGACAGTTAGAGACACAGGCCAGCTTATAAAAGGGGGGGACACAAGCTTAGTTAGTAGAATAGGGTAGAGTAGGTCGCCTGGCAGGGACCTAGTCTATAACCCGTTCTGCAAGACACGGTCGGCCTGTTATAAGGAGACTCTTACAGGCAACGCGAAACGGGAACCTCCCGCGGGGCGTAGTACGTAGTAGCCACTGCTGGCTCTAGGGACCTTACCCCTTAGCTGGGCTCTGACCCCTAGTGCACCTGGTAGGCAGGTAGGATCACGTCCTGGCCGGAGAGACTACTATGTGGCTCAAGAGAACGGATGCGCATGTCGGTGTACCAATAGACAGGACTGCTCGCTCGCTAGGGCAGTACGCTTGTGAGGTACGCTTAAGGAGCAAACAGGAGTTACTCAGGCGGGAGAGGCTTGGCTGGGCCTCAACCGTAGAAGGTGCACCGCTTCCACATTGCAGGATGCAGCCACGACGCCCTCGTAGGACTACGCCAGTAGGCACGTAAGACGGGAGTTGCGACCCCTGCAAATGGCAGCTTATGCCCGTGCCGGCGGAAACAATAAAGAGAGGCGTAAAACTAGAGGCTATGGAAGGCTCCCAAGCCGTGCGAAAGCGTACCAACTCTCTAGGAGACTCTTATATAGACTGCTTGGGGGCAGACTAATACTTAGGCTAATAACCTATTATAAGATACCCGAGAGAACTGGTGAAATTCCCCGTGTTATAGGTGGTGGCAGCCAACTGCTTGTAGAAGGGACTAATGCTACTAGAAAACTGGGGTAGAGGCCTGGATAAGCAGGTATGTCGAACTCTACTATATAACTACCTGCTCTAAGAACCAGCTTCTATCTATCTGTAAGGAACTAGGACTACCTATAGCGTTCACGCAATGGGTAGCTACTTTTCTTAGCAATAGAAAGATATAGCTTTCCTTTAACGGGCAAATACAAAATTAAGTAGAACTAGAAACAGGGATACCACAGGGTTCGCCTATATCCCCTATTTTATTTTTACTATATCTACGTAATATCTGCAGGCTAGAGACAGAAGGAGCCTATTCCCTTAGCTATACGGACGATTTTGCAATTACGGTTACTTTAAACTCAGCTAAATCTAATTGCAAAAAGCTAGAGAGGATTGCACTAAAGCTGATGTCTAAAGCTAAGGAAGCTGCTATTAGCTTCGATGTTGGCAAAACAGAACTTATACACTTCTATAATAAGCGTACTACTATAGAAGATGGGCTAAAGCTAGGAGACGTAGAAATATCTCCTAAACCCCTAGTTAGGTGGTTTGGAGTATTCCTAGACTCTAAGCTTATATTTAAACAATATGTAGAAATAAAAATCTCTAAAGCAAGAGCGGCCTTTTATTTAATTAAAAGACTAGGCAATATACAAAGATGTCTATCTCTATAAGCCCTTCGACAACTCTATATAACCTGCGTTACTACTATAGCAGACTATGGAGTACAATGCTGGTGGAAAAGCAAATCTAGAGACTACTTACTAGCTAAGTACCAGTCTCTACAAAACGAGGCCCTAAAACTAGTTCTAGGAGCGTTTAAAGGGTCTCCAAGCCAAGCAACAGAGACTGAGGCTTCTACCCCTCCTCCTAGAATTAGATTTGAAAAGCTTTGCAATAGCTACGCATTAAGAATCCTAAAATTTAAGGAAAATCACGCAATTAAGAAGGCCGATATAGAAGAGGTTAATACAGATAGGGACGAACTAGCAGTTAGTTCTAGCTCTAGCTCTACCCCTAAAAACTCTACTATAAAGCACCTCTTACAGCCAAAAACACAGCTACCATCTCTAACCTCTAGAGTTCAGAAGCTAATCCAAAATTGGAAAATAGTGAGAATCTCTCTAGACTGGCAAAAACCGTGGTCTCCTCCTATTCCTGCTTTTTTCTCTATCTCTAAGGGTAGTAAAGAAGAAGCTGCACAAGAACACTTAAGACTAGTAGAAAGTCTACAAGAATCCCTAGAGTTGGACCTAGTAGATATGTAAGCTTTTGTAGTGTGTGGGTATTGAACGAGCGACTTGATTGTAAATGTAGCTCTAGAGCCTCTCTATATACATAAGGAAGGTATAGGTAATAAGATAAAAGGGGACACTAATACGTAACTAAAACAGCGTGATACGTAAGTGATACACAGGCGATACGCAGGCGATACGCAGGTGATACGCAGGTGTTTTGGCATAGTACTGGTAGTCGGTTACAAGATATATACTATATAGATGGCTCTAAAGATAGTAAATCAAATGCAGCTGCCGTATGCAAAATAGGAGAGAGAAATAGGATTAAATATGCAACAAACTGGAATCTAAGGCCCTATATGAAAATTATAAACGCAGAGCTTTATGCAGTCTATAGGGCCCTAGAACACCTAAAACAATAAAGACTAGAAGAGAAAAAGGTTTATATCTTTACAGATAGTCAGGCAGCTATTAAAAGATTATAGCTTAATTTTCTTACAGGAGGGCAAGAACTAGTCTTTAAAATTACGCAAAGCTGTATCTACCTAGCTAGTAGAAATATCTCTATTAACTTCTATTAGGTTCCTAGCCACCTAGGAATTTATGGAAATGAAATAGTAGATAAACTAGTAAAAAAGCGCCTTTCTAGAAGAAAAATGCGGTCTTCTTATACTTCTCTAGCCTACCTAGGGAGACAAGCAAGAGAAAAGATACTAGAACAGTGGAAAAACAATTGGCAACAGAATAAAAGTAAAGGAAAACACTATACTAGAATCTGTAAGGGAAGCTACCCCTTTTCTTTTAAAGCTCCTAAGGATAAATATCCTAAAAAGCTACAGTTAGCTTTCTTTCAACTAAACTAGGAAAAGGCTTCTTTAAATCCTTCTCTAAAACAATAGGAAAGGATGAAGAAGGTAGATGCTTTAGGGACTGTAGCGCGGTACAAACCCCTACGCATCTTTTACTAAAATGCAGACTATATTGGGAAGATAGAAAGGAAATGCAAAGACAAATAGGCTCTTCTCTCTCCTTAGAGAAGCTTTTCTGCATAAAGAGAGGAAGAAGGGCGCTTCTTCTATTTCTAAGTAGGACTAAAATAGCTACTAGAAAGTGGCTAATAGCAAAAGGATCTCTAGAAGGAGGTAACTCCTACTAGATTCCTAGTAAATAGACTATAGAAAGCAAAAGGATAGAAATAAATTATAAATAGGACTGGGACAGGCGTTAGGATTACTTATGATTTTTTTTTCGATTTTTCGATTTTTCTTACTATTTTTCTACCGTTTTTCTCACTACCTAATAGTTGTTAGCAACCTAGTATTTTACTAGGAAGCTGTAAACCCCTAGTTTAGGGATTTATAAACTACTAGGACATAGCTACTAGTGTGGTGGTGTGATTTGGCCTCCTGGATTTAACATTTAGATTGGGCATAGCTTCGGGAGAGCCTAGGCCTTCCATAGTTATATAGATCGGTTTAAAGCCCCAGAGTCTTTAACAACTCGGGCGATACCGACAGATATACAATTTTCCTTCAATACACTCTTTTCTTTCTCTTCTTACTGCTTAATTCTAACTGATTGTGACCGACTAACCGACCGACCGACCGACCGACCGACCGACCGACCGACTGACTGACAGACTGACAGCACCGTGACTTTTCCCATCTTAGAGAGGTCGTACCCTCCCACAATAGTTCTATACTATATAGTTAGCATATCTCTACTACATAGTAAATAAGAGGGAAACTTTATAATAGCACTTATAGCTATTAAAAACGTCTATAATATTATTCTTTAATATTATAATATTGTTTAGGTATAATTTAACCTAGCTAGGCTAGCCTGTTAAGGACTTTATATAGGAACTAGAGGATTACTTTAATTATTATAAAGATATTCTAAAAGAATATTAGGATTAAGGTCTATAATCTGCAAATCGCAGAAAGCGCTCTAATACTATAGTATTATTACAACCTATAAAAAAAGCTTATAGTAGACTATAAGAGGCCCTAAAGAGTAAATAGGTTAAATTGGATATATAATAAATAGAATCTAAAAACTATAAGAATTAGGGCTATAGGCTAAGGGTAGGATAGGTTCTTAGCCTTTTTACGTATATAGCATAGAGTTAATAGGGCATTTTGCTAGAATTTCATCCCCACCCATTAATCTATACTAGGAATATTGTTTTTAGAGTTCTTAAGCCCTTCCTAAAAGCCTTTTAAGGCCTTTCTAAGCTCCTAATTAAGGTCCTTAATTACTACTATATACAAGAATAAATCCTAAATGCCTAATTTAAAAAGCTACTATGCCTTATCCTTCGGAGTAGGATTAGTATCTATCGGCCCCCTAAGGGATGGCTAATAAGAATAAGATCTAGACCCCTTAGTAGGGGTATAAGTAGGTATAAAAATAGGGGTAGGACGATAAGGTATAGCAGGAGTAAAGATTCTTAAATGCTTAATATTAATATTAGGTTTAAACTAATACCAATAAAGCTCTTAGGGCGTTAGCCTATAGTTAATAAAGATACGCTTAAGCCTAGAATAAATAGAGATATTAGCTGGCTAGTATAGTCTAGAACTATTAAGACCTTATTATAGTAACTACTAGTTACCTATCTGCTAGGTACCTAAAGGGTAATCTACCTAATAACGTATTATATTATACTTAAAACTTAACGCGTATATATAAACTCCTCTCTATAGTAGACAGCAACCTTCTTCTTATTACCCTATTCCTTACACTATCCTTAGTATACTAACCTTACTTTTATATTAGGCGTTACTAGTTAGCTTACTAAGAGTTATAGGTGATATAAATAGCTATAGTATAATTTTAAATTTAACCTAGATATTTAGTATTAGCGCTTAAATAGAAGAGAGCCTAGGTAATATAGTAGTTAAGGATATTAAAAAACGCCGCTACTTAGGCCTAGGCTATTAAAGCTAAAGTTAGTAATAGAAATTTATTAAAAATAGAAAAGCTTACCTTAACGTAACTATCGCTCTTAGTATATATACATTAATTATAAGGACTAAAGGTATTAGATCTTACGCAGTATGTCTTATTATAAGCCTCTAAAATCCTATTATTAGATTTCTGGTCTTTTAAAGATATATAGGTAAAATTATTTAGATAGGACTAGCACTAGTTACGGATTAGCGGGGGTTAAGGCTCTCTATATAAGTAGGGCTAAAATATGCAAAGAAATTAGCTTAAAAGAGTAAGTAGTAAAAAAATTAAGAGGTATATTAAATTATTAATAGAAAAGAAGAAAATCTTAATAATATATTAAAGATATGCCTAAAATTGGATAAAGGTTAGTAATAAAAAGTAAGGTATTAAGGAAAAGGATTAAGCTTAATAAGTAAAGCGTCTTTATACTTTACCTTCTAATACCCTTTTAGTAAATAGCCGTAACCTTACTAATATAGCACCGTTATAATAGCGCTATTTAAAAAAAGAAAATACGCGTATAAGCTATTTAGCTATTACTTCCTTATAAAAACTAATTATGTAGCGGGGGGGAAGGCAATTAAAATGTTAATTAAAGACGTATATAGGTTAGATTACACCTAAAAATAATACTATAGTATTAAAGAATAACGTTATAACCGTTTTTAATAGTTGTATAATAGCTAGAGGTGCTATTATAAAGTATCTCTATTTACTAGGTAGTAGAGCTACGCTAACTATATAGTATAGGACTATTAGATTTAAAAGTATATATACTAAATTTTAAGAGATAAGTCTCTTTAACTAACTAATTAATACCTTAACCGTATTTAATAGTGTAAGGGTAAATATAGAAGTAATATATTAGTAATGTAGGGGATTATTAAAAAAAGCATTATAAGAAAGAATTATAGACTATATCTTAATAGTTAAAGATAACGGTAAGCTAAGGCTCTGTATATTAATTTTTATACTAAAAGGTTCTATAGAACTATACTAGAATACTAAATTATTAATAATACTTATAATTAATTATAAACTAGTATAAAGGCTTAAAAGTAAAGTTGTATAAAAATCCCTATATTAACTTAGGTAATTACTAGTATACTTTTAATAGACTTCTAATAGGTCTCCTAGTGTCACAGTGCTGCAATAAAGTAGACTGAATAACTACGTTGTGGTATAAAGAGGAGAAGGTGAAAAGGGGGTATTGTATACAAATAGTAGGGCCAGCCGCCAAGGCACTAGTGGTGGGCCAGCCAACAGTAGGAAACAGTACGAGACAGTATGGAACAGTATGCGTCAGGTCAGTGCCGTGACACCTAGCAATCCTTATATCTTTTTTCTAGTTATATCTTTTCCTTATTAAGGTTTTTTAGAAGTTTAAAGTAGGTGTTAGATAAATATATAATATATAGTAGTATACTAATATCTTTCTAAACCCCTTCCGGGATAAGCCCTTATAATCTCCTTCTACTATAAGGTAATAGTAATTAGGGACTAACTATAAGAAGGGGGGGCAATATAAGGGATATTATTGTAGCTACCTTAGGTTGCCCTTAGGATAACCCCTAAACGCCCCTTAAATAGTTACTAGTTACATACTAGAGGTATATACTTATAGTATATAGTCTCTACAATCCTAAAGGCCTTACCTCCTTAAGGATTCGTCTCTTTTACTAATCTATCTTATTCTACAATTGTGTCCTTATAGCCCCCTATTTATAAAGTCCCCTTATAGATAGGGCTAAAGGGGTTTTAGTTACTTTTTAGTAGTATTATAATTATTATAAAGGGTATCTATATTCTCCTTACCAGTAACTATAGGTATATAAAAGTCTTTAAGCTTTTAGCGTATCTAAGTATTAGGCTTATTTAGCTATCTTACTTAGAGGTTTATATTATCGCAATCTCTTACTATTAAAGGGACTTTTCTACCTTAGCGTGACGGCTTTCTATAAGGTATTTATAAAGTTTCTATTTAGATTATCACGAGATTTTTAAGGGAGGATAGTAGGTATAAATAAAAATGTAAATAAATAATTTGGTCCTTAAGCTAGCTGCCCTTCTAAATAGAGTAGGAAGAATTTAAATATAAGAGGACTTTGTAGATAGGGTGCTATAAGGACACGATTATAGAATAGGATAGATTAATAAGAGAGATAAATCCTTAAGGAGGCAAGGCCTTTAGGATTGTAGAGACTATATACTAGAGGCACGTACCTTTAGTACATGACCGGTAATTATCTAAGGGGCGTCTAGGGGTTGTCCTGAGGGCAACCTAAGGTAACTATAATAATATTCCTTATAGTAGATATATAAAATAGAGCTTTAGATATAGCTACTTGCTTTTAACTTAATAATCTTAATTTATTCGTCCTAATTATTTAGGCTTATTAGGGTAACGGATAAAACAATATTAGTTATAGTTTTTTATTAAGAGGTTATTATAGGTATCTATAATTAAGGCGATAATAGAAATTAGTGGGAATAAAGGCTTTTGGTTAAAGATAATACAGTAAACGGCCTGGGCTTATAACTATTAAACGGACAATTAGGAATAAGAACTCTGTCTATTAAATATGGCTCTAGGGCGTCTATATATACATAAGGTAGATATATACAACAGAGGCAGGTGGTAAGACTTATAAGGGTAAGCAGCTGAGTGGTAAGATATACGAGAGTAAGCAGCTGAAAATAGTAAGTCCAATTTAGGTCAACACCAAGTGAGTGAAGAACAATGCCGGGAACAGAAGAGATTGCGCATGCCCAGAGCAATGAGCTGGAATGTAGCGTCAAAGATGTTTGGAGGATTGGCAGCTGCTCCACCAGCAATGGTAGCTGGGGCTGCAATAGCGCTTGACAGCAATGTCGCGAGGACCGGGATCAAGGATGGCTTCATAGTGATGTTATGAAACAAATATCATAAACTAAGAGAGTGACTGGGTTGGAAGTGTAAGGACTAGGTGGGGTACAAATTAGACCAGGGATGCATATAACTATTCTATTAGTTACATAAATTATAATTACTATATAATATAACTAATCGCAACCAAAATCAATCTTTTAATTATGGTTACGATTGCGTAATCAATAATCGCCCACGGAAAGAACGTGTAAGAATAGAACGTAATAATAAAGCTTTGGTATCAAGAAAATTGCGTATTAATTTCCTAAGACGTGCCAGGTCTGCTGTTTTATATACAAAAACCGTCCGTACGGGCTTTCTTAGAAAAAGTTAATATATACGCGCCAGCGCGTTACGGCATATCTTATCTAGAATTACTTTTTAATCACAATCTACCTATATTTACACTTACTTATCTAATTAGGAAATTAGTACATAACTAAAACAATCATTGCAATCAATCAGAATCAGAGAGGCCGGTTTTACATAAATTAAAATCTATGGGCCGATTACGGTTGCACTGATTATGTGCATCCCCGAATTAGACTGAGCCACGTAGAAAGAGTGTGGTGGTGAGAGAAGATGGTTGTTGGCGGGATTTTATTTACGGATTAGGGGCCTTTGCCCAGATCCACTTTCAAGACCGCTTGGAATGGTGAATCAACGGACTGTGGTAGGGTGAGGCAGTGGTGATGTTGATGTTAATATATGAATCGGAGGAATTCTGTCGATGGCAATAATGGAATCGTTTGGAGCTGATTCTTAGTATACTCAGATAACGCAACAATCAACTATTGAAGGGCCTGTATTGTGAGCTATTCGTAAAGTCTCTAGGTGGCAAGTCGTTGTCATATTTTTACGGAAATGCCAAAAAGGAAGGGTGTATCTCGGCATTAATCACTTCCCAGGCCGCCTCGGGTGATTAATTGAGTCAGGATACTATCATATATGGAGCAAAGTAGGATTAGGATTTGGGTAATAAAGAAATTTATAGCAATGTTGGCGCCGCAGAAGACAATGCATCAGTAAATATGGGACAAAAGCATAAGCTAAGATGCGATATGTGCCTAGTGTCTCTCTGAAGATGCTAACCGATTAGAATGAATGACGGCTTCCCAAACTGTACTTCTACCCAATCTTTCCAGATACCCAAAGCATAAGTGGCATATCGGGCATTCTTCGCCAATTGTAGGAGGCGATTTGAGAGGCGATTTGCGATAGCAATCTGGCATAGTTGTGATCGGGGTGAGAATAAATTGTGTCGTACGTGCATTTTCTAACACTGCCTTGACCTTTTTTTGAATTTCCATTGATCTCATATGCGATATACGCAGTGGCGGGTACAATTTTCTCTCTTCGTCTGGCTCTCGAAGATACCAATCAGTCAAAGGGACTATACTCATTTCAATCGTGTCCCAATGTAAGAACTCCGTTTTGTGATTCATGAGCTAGTACTTAATCGAAACCTTTTCTTTTTCTGCATATCTGATCCGAGGCCAGATTTGACAATGTCCGACTCTTCTATGATACGATCAACAAAGTTGTTGATGTGCGGAATTGGTTCATAAAGTTTGTTGTACGCATTGACACCCTTAGGGGGTATTTTATGGAGATACCAGGTCCAATAATGAATATTTCGCCTGTCTGATGGAACTTAGGGAGGGGTCCAATAAGGGTATTTGGTGTGATCGAATAACTGAGAACCTCCGACCATACGCATCTTTCTAACCAGGAAGTATTGAAGCCCGGTTGCAATTGGGGTGTCAGGGGTGGCTGGGATTGCTTGAGTCTCTTCTTTCTCCTTTTTTGCTGTGATTCTAAATTTAACGCACAGAGCCTTGAATCTTTCCACGAAGCTGGCTCCATCTGCCGCCGTTTCAATGCCTAGAAATACAGTGGCTTCGTTAGCATAGGGTATGCTAACTGTCTGTGTAGGCCATCTTGATAGGTGGCGAACATGGGTGTCGGGAAAATTCGGCTTTCGGATCAGAACTAAGCTGGGCGCGGCGAGGACATAGATCTTCAGCATCAAATGGAGAGCTCGAATAGACCACATCTAGCCTTCCTTAAGTCTCTTCGCGGGTCTACCTATAAGTGAATCATCTGGTAATCCACTTCTCTTCGTGCCTGGCAAGCTCGACGTCCGGATATCATTATCTTCCTGACTTACTCGGCGATACGGGTATTCGATTGTAGATCCCTCAAAGCAATTGTCCGAGGGTCTTTCCCCATGAGCAGAAAAGTAAGGATGACGAAGAGCTTGCTCGGCAGTCAGGCGTTTTTGAGGATCATACTCAAGGAGACCATTGAGTAGCGAGAGACCTTCAGAACCCGGGGTGGCACCTGATTGGCCGGTTGGATACTGGTTAGTCTTAAGGCATTGATGGTACCATTGCTCCAAGCCCATAGGACGATGTATTCGCGGATTTCCAGCGGAGAGTGAGCCTAGTTGACTGAATTCGGGCATTGCTGACAATAAGGACCACCGCTCCTTGCTTGGCATGCCAAGGATCTCCACAATCTTTTGCATCTGATTTCGCTGAAAAGGAACAGTTTTCTTGCTGTCCATCTTGGCTTCTTCACCCTTAAAGATCGGCCTAAGTGACAATAACTCTGCAAAGATACATCCAACAGCCCACAGGTCGACAGCGGGAGTATAATGCCTGCTCCCAAGGAGTAGTTCCGGTGCTCGGTACCAAATAGTCACGACAACCTTGTCGCCAGTAAAGAGAGAATGAAGAGGTTTGTAGAATAATCGAGCAAGGCCAAGATCTCCAATCTTCACTTTCCCTGCGCTCGTAACCATGATGTTGGCTGGTTTAAGATCTCGATGCATGACCCAGTTTTTGTGCAGGTATACCAAGCCCTGAAGGAGCTGGTACAAGATGGATTTGATGGTCCGTGCGGGAATTGCGTGCCGTTGAGGCTGATTATGATGATGAATAATCTGAAGTAAATCGTGCTCTGCATACTCGAAAACAATAAAAATGCACTTGTCTTCAAGGATTATCTCGACGGTATGAACTACGTTGGGGTGGGACAGTTCGGTACAAAGTGCCATTTCGCGGATTGCTGACTGGGAAATTCCTGTATACTGGATCTCACCCTCCTTATCCGGCTTGAACCTAAGGCTGGTTAGATGACGTGGCAAGGCAACAGTCAAAATACTTACTTCTTGATGGCAAACTCTCCGACCTGGCCATTCTTGCCCTGGGCCTTGTACACCCGGCCATACGTGCCACTGCTGATGAAGCCGATGATCTTGTATCGTTCATTTACACGTTTTTTGCTAGAGTATCCTCCGGATAACATAGCTTGAGAGGAATCTGACGGGTCTAACGAATGGAGGGGAAATTATATTAGCGAAAGAACAGTAAACGAGGTCTAGAAAGAATACGGAACAGAAGGCATCCAACAGAAGCGGAAAAAAGTTTATGCAAGCGTGAAGGCTGAAAACTTGAGTCTAAGGAGAGACCTCAAGATTTTTTGAAGCCGGTAGTCGAGAGAGGGGCGGGTCCGTATTTACGCTTCGACTACAACCGTTTATGGTAATAGGGAAGCGCGGAGAGGCAGTATGTAAAAGCGGAAAACAACAGGTGGAGTGTTAATAAGGAAGGCATCAGCCCGTGATAATACCGACCATTGAACGCAGCGTGAACACTGCTTTTAAGCGTCTGAGCTTGGGCGGCTCGGGAGGCGGAGGCCGCTGAGGGAGGCCCACCCGCGGAGGATGGAGGATTGGTTGATGGATGATTCATCTCGCATCTGTAGCCTACGGGACATCTGATCGGTAGAGAAGGTCCGCAGGAAACTCGGATCAAGGAGCGATGAAGCCAAAGACCCAAGGCCCAAGGCCCCGGGGAAGGCGGATGAGATCAGCGCCCACTTTGATGCAGGAGCCGCGACGCGAGCGATGCGATGCTTGGAAAGACACCTGGCTCAAGAGTCGTGGAACCAACAGAGTGCATGCATATGAAACAGAGTAGATGTGTTGCAAGACGAGTCCGGCTGATGCTACAGAAGATGCCTCTTCAGCCGCATGGTCTGGAAGAGCCGCAGACAGCGTGTGGCAGAGAGCTACACCAAATCTGGAGCAGTGGTTGAAGCTCTTCGGGACCCAGACCTGTCAATAGCTCAAACCATCTTCCACTAGTGCTCAAAGATACACACTCTCCCGCTTAAACGCTCCAGCTCAAACGCTCCTGCATGCGTGGTTTTTTGGAGAACACCGTTGCCCCCTTCTCGGCTGCCTTAGTCCTCAGGCTGCAAACTCGGCATCCGAATTACTGTGGCATCGTCCATTGCGTCAGTTCCTCCAAATCCCACCCTCGCGGCCAACTCCGACAACATCGCCAACAACTCACACTGTGCGCTGGAGGTCCCCGCAAAGTCGCCGCTGGTTCTGCTCGATGACGACGACGTGAAAAGCATTGTATGCCTGTGATAGCCATCACTCGTGGTTGAAAGGCAGCGTGTAAAGGTATATATCACTCGCTACATTCAATTTCATCCTGTTTCCCTATGCACGTAGCTATCTTAATATCGTGCATCCATATGATTGGCCAAGATGGCTTCTAACAATCAGCTGCAGTACAACACTTTCACAGAGGGTACCTCCGCAGAGCCCAAGAAGCCCAGCTTCCGTACGCCTCATACGATGGATCCCCGAACTTGGCTTATGAACCTTACACCCTACTTCATATACATCCTCCTCGTTGCTACCATTGGTCCCCTTCTCTTCGGATTCCACTTGGTATAATCAAGTCTCCAACAACGCTCGCACTACCCAGGCTAATTACACGTAGGCTGAGTTGAACGCTCCCGAAGATGTTATCCGCTGTAAGAAGACCTCTATCGTTACCGCCGGCGTCGAACTACCTCAATGTATACCCATGGACCCAACACAATGGGGTCTTGTAGGATCGATATTTACACTTGGAGGTTTGCTTGGTGCACTGTCTGCTGGACCATTCGCGGCAAAGTATGGACGTCTTAGGACTATGCAATTCACAACCATTTTCTTCGCCATTGGGCCTATGTTCGAGGCCGTTGCACCAAATATTGGTGTTATAACTATTGGAAGATTTATATCGGGCATTGGTGCTGGTGCAGGAGTCGTCGTGGTACCAATCTATGTCTCTGAAATTGCACCACCCGCAGAAAAGGGCTTTTTTGGATCTTTCACCCAGGTCATGGTGAACTTTGGAATTCTTATTGCACAGCTACTTGGATATTTCCTAAGCAGAGGGCAGTATTGGAGGATAATCTTGGCTGCTGGCGGTTTAATTGGACTTATCCAAACATTTGGCCTATTCTTCGCTGTTGAAAGCCCGAAATGGTTGGCAGACGAAGGAAGCCTTTCCAAAGCGAAGAAGACCCTTCAAAAGATCAGAGGAGATAAGTTCGATATGGGGGAAGAAGTAAGCGGGTGGGGAATCGAAAGTTCCGATGAGATGGACGGTACGTTTTGTTCTGCACATCTCCACTTCATATACTAACCTACCAAACAGACGAAGAGGCCACTCTCCTCCAGAATGAAGATTCTACGTCCTACCATAGCGCAGCTTCCACTACAAAGCGTAAGATGGCTAAGAAGGAGATATTAGGAATCCTCCAGGTTATCCGACATCCTGAGTACAACAAGGCCGTAATAGCAGTAATAATGGTCATGCTTGCACAGCAGTTATGCGGTAAGCATAACTCTCCCTAAAAAGTAGGTGTCGATACTAATTTCTACTCCAGGCATCAACAGCATCATTATGTATGGCGTCTCACTGCTATCAGACCTCCTGAAATCCAACTCCGCTTTATTGAATCTTGGTGTATCAGCAATCAACATCATCGTCACAGCTGGGTGTGCTCCACTTGTGGACAAACTTGGGCGCAAGGTTTGTCTCCTAAATTCAATTACAGGAATGGGCATCAGCTCTCTACTCCTGGCGATCGGTATCATAAACTCCGCTAGCATTCTCTCCGCTGTCGCCGTGCTGTTGTTCGTCTCAAGCTTTGGTCTTGGTCTTGGTCCGGTCCCGTTTATCCTCTCTAGCGAGTTGGTGGGTCCAGAGGCCGTGGGCGCAACTCAGAGCTTAGCACTTGCTGCAAATTGGACTGCAACATTCGTTGTTGCTCAGTTCTTCCCACTCGCGAGTGAGCGTCTCCATGGGAAAGTATATTTCATATTTGCGGGTCTCGCCGCATTCTTTTGGATCTTCATCGCTTGGTTTGTACCTGAGACGAAAGGCAAGAAAACTGTTGACGAAGTTTGGGGACGGGAAAGACGGGATGATTAGAGCTTTTGTCTTATTAATGTTTCGGGTAAGCAAAACAAATTGGCGTTAACGGGAAAGGGATCTTGGAGTGCAGGTTTTCGAGCATGTAACATTTAATTCATTTGGATGAGTAAGCAATTCGCCTTCTATTGCCCCATTTTGGCAAGAAATGTTATATGAGATATACTTTTCCACGGTTTCCGAGGCTAATTTGATTTGCTTACTCGTCACATTACAGCGGCTGACAATGCTCGCGGGTCGGCGCGGGCTAACTCCGCTCTAGATTTCATTCCCGTCGGAAGCTTGCCCTGTCCCCGCCGCAATAGAGAAAAACCTCGGTGCTACGCAACATCACAAATCCGCAATGTGGACTCTCCATGCTAAAAACACCTAACCCCAACACCTCAAAACGCCTCACTACCAGAACAGCATCAGACCCCCTATAAAATCATGATTTCCGACCTACCAGCCCACGCCTCGCCGGCTTTCCCTCCCATATACTTGCCACAAGCGCAATCCCCGACTCGCCAAATCTTAGGCCTCAACCTCACGCACGAAGCATCTACACAAACACGCGCGGATGCGGCCGGCCAATCGCACGCGCAAAACTTCCCGCCGTCCCTAATCCCTCCTGCCTTCACGCCTCCATCGACGCCGGGCCGCTCAACCCCGAACCCGAACCCCCGCTCTGTGCCTGTGGACACGTCTCTCAAAACCCCCGGCTCGGCTCCTACGCTCCTAAATACTCTCCCAATTGTTGAATGCGAAGTGCGCGCGCGGATCCCCACGACAACTGGCCATGAGATGTTCCTGCACGTCTACCGGAACAATGTGGATAATAAGGAGCATCTGGCCATCGTGTTCGGTAGCGAAATAAGGAGTCGAAGCTTAGATGCCGAAAGGCCCGGCGAGACCGAATTCGATCGGATGACAAGAGGCGCGTACGTAGGCCGGCTGTATCCAGGACGAACGAGCAGCCGAGTGGAGCAGATACGGCGGGAGGAGGGTGTGAGCGCGCGGAAAGCGGTGTCATTAAAACCGACTGAGGCAAGAGAAGGAGCAGTATCAGGAGCGAGTTCGACTTCGTCGGCAAGTTCCACGCCGAATGGTGCTATTCCAGAAGGAGCTGGGGCAGTACAGCCTTTGGACCCTTCATCCATACTACCTCTCGTCCGTATCCATTCGGAATGCTATACTGGCGAAACCGTCTGGTCTGCGCGCTGTGATTGCGGCGAACAACTCGACGAAGCAGCTCGTCTAATGTCTCTCCCAGACGTTTCACCCTCTGGCGGCGCAATCATCTATCTCCGGCAAGAAGGGAGAGGAATTGGGCTAGGGGAGAAGCTGAAAGCGTATAATTTGCAAGACCTTGGGAACGATACATACGAAGCTAATATATTATTACGACATCCGGCTGATGCGAGGAGTTACGGATTGGCAACTGCGATGCTGATGGATTTGGGATTAGGTGATGAGAGGGGGATTCGGCTATTAACGAACAACCCGGACAAAGTCCGCGCAGTTGAGGGGCCTAATAGAGAGGTTGTAGTTAAGGAGCGGGTAGCCATGATTCCGCTAGCGTGGAAAACAGGGGGAAAGTTGGGTATCAAGAGCGAAGAAGTAGAGAAGTATTTATCAACAAAGGTGGGGGAATTCGTTGACTCAGCTCCTCAGGCAATTTGAAGCATTATGAAAACGACTATTTGCTAACTTAGGTTATTCTGATAGATCGAAAAATTTAAGCATATGCTGAGCCAGCAATAACAAACACGAGGACATTTTAAGACGGCGGAAATATAGATGAGTGCTTCGAAGCCAAAAAAGATTCCCCTTCCGTTTGGCTACTCAGCGTTCTAACTGGAGGCATGTGTATGTACATTGAATATGGGGGAAATGGTGTGACATTTCAGGGATTTAGATGTTCGGGTATTCTGTTTCAAGGGTTGGTACCACATATTCTATCAAGAAAAAGGGTCCTTAAACCACTAGCTTTTCTTTTGTGCCAACTTCTGTACTTCGCGTCACCGCCCGTTCAACCAAGCACCCGGGACAGAGCGGCCTACATTCACGAATACGAACAGAGATACTATGACAGCTAAAGCCTTTTATTGGAGCCTATCGGCACCAATTCAAAGGGTGTCACGCATTCCATGGCTGCGTTGCAACGAAACGCAGCAGCAGCGGCGGGCAGGGATTCAGGGTTGTCGCAGGCATCCGCGACGGTCGTCAATTACGGAGATGTGTCGTGGTAGCCCAACTTCTGGATTCTGCCTCATCCCACGACGGTTATCTGCACCGCTGATCACGCGTAGCGAACCGCGTGAGGTGGATAGGATATTGGGTTTTGCGGTTCTAGAAGCTGGGAGTTGGGCGGGAAGGAGGGTTTCTGGAGGCTGAGAAGATACGGTTTGTACCCCGAGCCTTTCATGCATGGTAAGCACAACACTCATCGGGACTTTTTTCCTGGAGGACATGCCCCAGCCGTCCCACGCGAAACTCTGCAGACTCCCGGTCATGTGACGCGCTTTTGCCGTCTTTTTCGGCCTACTAAGACCCCTTAACTGATGTAACCGACTACGCGTGCTGCCGAGACAGCCTTAACGCCACCCAATATATTGATCGCAGATCAATATTGCTTGCAGATCACTGTTCCCATTTCCGCTACCATTTCATGTATATATTCCACTTGATACCCATAGATTTACAATCAAGTTGCTCGTTCAATTCCCCACACTGCAAAGCTTACA
>Ga0307515_10010867_pt1 | contig 17370 bp, 12 predicted proteins | sample 17_EM_MG_FD_194513 | JGI IMG/M metagenome (GOLD analysis project Ga0307515, IMG submission 194513) | Populus trichocarpa ectomycorrhiza microbial communities from riparian zone in the Pacific Northwest, United States - 17_EM | ecosystem: Host-associated > Plants > Roots > Unclassified | place...
TTTTGGTATTTTAGCTTTTTTTTTTTTTTTTTTTTTTTGCATAATAAAATAATATAATTACCCTTAAAATTAAATAATTATAAACTCAAGTCTTTTTATTTGTGTAGTGAATTTACAAGTATGTTTTGGGGTCAAAAAATTTAAACCATGGGATCTTTTTACATTCATTTTTTATATATATAATTGTTAAGGTAATCAAGTACATATACGCCTTTTTGTATTAATTAAATATTATTACTACCCTTCAGTCACATCATTTTCCTCCCTCTATTTTTTTACTTTAATTATTTTTTTTTTACAGATCATTTTATCATTTTAATATTATTTTTAAAATATTAACTAAAGGAATCTCGAAATGCCATAAAATTTAGATGTGTCATGTTACGAATAACATTCATCTCGAGAAAATTGTATTCTGTACACTTCCGTGTTTCTTCTTGGAGCAACGGGAAATGAACAGAACGAGATCTCTATATGGCTTTGTTCTCCGCTCTTAGTTTTCTTAATTTTCATTTCTACATATTTTTGAAATTCTTCCATGATAGATCTTATAAATTCTTTTAGCCTAAGATCTCCTGCGAGTAGACCTCCCCTGGAAAATGCGGACAGTTTCACTCATGAACCTTTACTATGGAGGTCAAACCTACATATGGAAGCACAGCTGCGGGTTGGAGGCTTGGAGCCGAATTACAACGACCAGTTGTGAAACGTGGACCACCGCAGCATCTTTATTTCTGCAAGCAAGAAAATCCCCATTTGCATTGTCATCAGAGCCACCGAGTCTCTGAGGAATACAATTGTTTTGGGCCGAAGTGCATATTCCCAGTGAAATTAATCGATTGCTATATATGTATGGGAATTGTTAACACATCCACAATACTTCCCTTGTCCAAAAGGATTTCCCCAAATGCAGCAGGCCAAAGCTGCCTAGTCCATACATGCCGAACTCCTTTGAGCAACCAAAATTTCTGTTTGTTTCTTGGCCTTATCCAGCAACTGTAGATGGCGACAGATTCTCTAGCTCCCTTGCAAAAAAGGGAAAGAGAAGTCATCAATTCCATAAACAATTTGCAGGATTAGATAGGGTCGCATCGTATGATATCACAATAGCACACTGGTCAGTACTTCCCATAATCAATCATTGTTTTTCTAAGATCATCGGGTAAAAAGGGTGGAGCCAAAGAAGATACTGATACTGGGCAGCAGCGTGCATTGGGAACATGAAGCGTCTGAGATGTAGTACATGTTTAGGCACCATATGGAAGTATTTCAATTTGTTCTGCCCAACATCAAACAATGACAATAGCTCCATTCCCAAAATTTAGAGAATTGCAGGGGGACAGCAGCAGATAGTCTCATCTAGATTAAAGATAGGTCTTGTGAATTGTGAATACAGCGAAACAGAAACATTCAGTTAATGATGTGGAGCAGGAATAACAACTGTGCATCACCCATTGTCCCAAAGATTGATTCATTAGACACCCAAATCAAAGGTCAGCATGCCAGTCATCTAACTTCATAGACAAATATATCAAGGTCTCCAGGATTCAAGTAACGATAACCTCGTACTTGTAAGGAACAAGATCTTTGCATGCTCTGCAGCATGCAGGGCTAGAAGTGGACAGAAGTGAAAAGCGAGAAAAAGAGGCAGAAGAAAAGCAACTGTTTCATCTACTTTGTTAAACATGGAGAGATAAGATCTAGGCATCTCTTGGTTGGGAGTAACGGTAAGGTAAAAAGAAAAAAAGGAGAGAGAATGTCCACGTCATCCATGCCTTCTTAAATCTTCCATTCCATATAATCTAGAAAGAAATCCACAAGTCCTCTATAGATGTCCATCCAATGAAACAATCTACAACTCGTCTATCCCATTCCTTCTTATTCATTATTCATCCATCCTCCTCAGCGTATAATTGAAGTCTTAATTTTCTAGCATTAAGCTATCAAAGAACGATCATCCACCTCTTCTTTAGAACAGTATGTTAGATTGCAAGGTCCGGGCTAAAGCACAAGCCAGATTTTTTAAATTTACCATATCTTCATAAGGGAGGAAAAGAATAATATATTATTCATAGTAAACATTTAGCTCAATAAATGTCTTCCAGAAAAAACAAGGGTTTATGAAGAAGACAATTAAAGTCAGGTACATACTTGAAACAAACCAGACACTGTGTGCACGTTGAAAAAATGATGACAGAAATGAAATAGGCAAATTGCACTAGCATGCACTCACAAATATATGACAATCTCACCTAAAGTATACACAAGAGTGAGAACAACACGATAAAATTAGAATCTTAAGCATGCAATAGCTTCTTCTTTTTTTTTTTGTTCTTGCAAGAATCTTCACTACTTTACAACAAACATACACCAACAACTGAGTGAGAATCTTTCAGATATGCAGATTATATTTTCCTATATGCACTGTGTTTTACTTATTAAACATAATAATGCAGCCACTAACTTGGGACTACACTTGAAAACACATCTCATTCTACAAAGTTTCTGCCAGGGGTTAATCTAATGCAAGGCTCTTTAGCAAAGTCTAGTTCAGAAAAGGCTACAACATCAAGGGGCAATTGAAGGAGACCAAAAGAATCAACATGCCAGCCGACCTAAGCTTTAATGATGAAACAAGTTGTCTCACAGGAAGATCACATGCCAAGCATTCTAAGACAATCTAAGGACCAAAAGATATGAATCATTGAAATCCCTAATTGAGATCTCACTTGCCATCAATCCACTGTCAAAGCTCAGAAGAAAAACCATATTTTTAATTAGAAGGCTAAAGAACGCTGATTGTGCAAGCAAGATACCCCTAAATTCAACAGGGTGCAAACTAGTATACAGAGAAAATTGAGTTTCTCATGAAATGCTGAATTTTCCGGGGAAAAAAATGAAAATCATTGCCTATATCTACTTAAAAGAGAATAGGAAAGAAAAACTTCCAGCAGCAAACCTTAAGGTTGAGGAGTTCAGGTTAGATAACCCAGATCACATACAACCCAGCTGGTAAGTAACTCACCCTTCCAATTTCCACACCTCGGATTAGTAACAATACTGAAATCAACAGCCATGTACACTATTGTTTTTATGGTGGGCAGTTTTCCCAACATGAACAGTGCCAAGTACCAGTTTTTTCCAAAACATCTTTTTGATGCTTTTCCCATACAGTGGGAAACAGAACACACATTAATTTACAAGACAAGCTGCCTACTCGTCCAGGACTCCAAAGTATGAACTCCCTACATTTAAGAAAACTCAAATAGAAAACAAATTTGTTGTGCCCCAATAAATAGTTCTCACTTGAATTTCAACAGCCAGCATGGATTCAGGAAATGCCCATGTAACTTGGGTAACAATAAAATTTGGTATCATGCAAATTATAATATCTAGGAAAAGAAAAACATTACAAAACTACAGGTGGCATTTTTAAGCAAACCAAGTCAAACACATCAGCCATGAATCAAGCTTGTAAAGAGTAATGAGTTTGATAAATGCATTCAGAAGAGTTTTTAGGCTGACAAAGCATCAAATTGATGTTTTTTTTTTTTTTTTTGAAAAACATCAAAATAACCCAAGAACGCATCAAGTTGACGCTATTTTCAGACTGAAGGCACTTAACAAATGCACCTTCAATATCAATAACACCCCCACAGTGGGCTAGGTATTTTTTTTACGAACCAAGATGATTTTCTTAATAATGGTTATTTTGCTCACAATCATCGCTCTAAACAGCTTTAGCCAATAATTGATGAAGTAAATCTTGAATTGATAATTTTCAGCAAATAAGGCATCCCAACAACAACAAAAACATTTCTGGTTAATAAAAATGGAACTAGGTTTAATAGTGTAAAACAGCTGCATACAAATATCAAATCAGAAGCAGTTATAGATGGGAAGAAACAATTCCGGTTAATTCAGAATATAACAAAAAGTCATTATTATTATTAAGAAAATCAACAGGTAGGACATGACGAAAGGTTAAACAAAACATGTGCAATAAACAATCTAATCAGTAACTAGCTTAATCTTGGACATAATGGCCCGAGAATTGAAGTTAATACAATATTATCACGTATTGATACTAATGGCCTCCAAGCTCCTCTCTCTCTCTCTCTGTTTTTTTTTAATTATTTGTGGTGGGATGCTATAAGACCACTAGATATCCATTCTAGACCCTCATTTGCCTACTCCTGTTAAATGGGAAAAGTATAAATGAATTGACAGAAAATTGAAAGGACCAACACCATCCAAGAGAGAGGAGGTAGATAAAGCAATGGGGAAGAACTTAGCTGTTGGGGTTTAAGTTACTATCCACTTTAGTTGAATAAACTGTCCCCGAATACAAAACAACAACAACAACAACAAAGCGAGCAAATGAAGAAACAAACACTCATCCAATCAGACTATTAGAGGCAAAAGACAGCAGGCAAAAAATCATTTTCTGCAAACCTTCTACATATTCACAACAAACTACACCTGACTGATTAACCAAAGAGACTTTCCAGTGTGACAGATAAGACTTTGCGCCCTACAAGGTCTTCTATTGAAAAATCAGTAGGAATATGGCATAGGGTTACTTGTATCATACCAACGAGACCTAGAACGACTAATGGCATTGACTGCGGACCCAAAAAGTCTTCGATCACTATCATTACTGTTGCCATTGGAATTTGAACCATATCCATTAGAAAGGTTTGTTACACCAGGAGGAGCTAGCAGTGAAGAAAGATGAAAACTTGCTCAGCAAATAACGAAAGAAACAAAAATAACAAACTTTCACATAAGACAATAGGAGACAGAAAAATAAAGTAAGCCACATTACCTAGAGAATCATTTGCAGGGTAAGCTGAAACCCTGCTAGGTGCCGACAACCTCATGGAATGATTAGGGATTTCTAAATTATTAATCAGTACAGGGTGAGATGGCCTTTGTCTGTTAGAAGAATTGGGAACAGGCACAACCCCATTGAGATTATTTTGCGCAAGTTTATCCTGTCCAGATATCTGTTCAATAAAATCACCATATATCAATAACCAACCCCAAAATAACATAAGCAAGCAAGCAGGCCAAGGCTCCAGCCTCCATGAGGTTGATAGATAAATAGTATAACCTTCAATATTTTCAAACCCCGTCATCTTTTCTTCAAAAAATCTCAACAATTACAATCACATGGAGAGGAGAATAATAGTTAAAGACACAGAAATGATGATCAGCAAGACAAGATTTTGGTCTACAGCTTGAGGAAGACAAGGAAGAAGGAAAAGGAAGACAAGTACACACCGCGAATTTCAAGGTGCGATTGTAGAGAGTGACAAGGCCGGAGAATAGCTTGACAGCATAATCGGCAATTTCTTCAGTTTCATATTCGGCAAAAGCATAGCCTTTGGGCTTATCAGTTTCTCTATCTCGAGGAATGTGTAAATCCACGACACGGCCTGCTTGAATTAGAATGTCATACAAAACCCTGTCGCTAACTCTCTCGTCTAAATTACCTGTACAAATAGTAATTAAGGATCTAATTAAGACATAATCCAATGGTTTATCACATGATTGAAGCAACAATAGCAGAGAACTCACCGATGTAAATGCTGCAGCTCGAGGGACCAGACATGGCGCTCTCTTCTCCTTGTTGTGGTTTTGGATCTGAGCAAGATATCTTTTCAAGTTTCGCTTCTCCTGGAGTGGCTATAGCCGCATTATTTTAATTTTTTTTTAGTAATATGAAGACAACATTGTCCTTCTATCTTTTATATTATTTATCTTAACCCTTAAATTGCCTTCAATTTCCGACGTCGATTTATTTCCAATTATAACAAATACTTTAAAAAATTCTAAGATAATTTTAAAAACAATTTTCTTCACTTAAAACAAGAGAGTTTTAAAAACAATTCTAAGATAATTTTAAAAACAATTTTCTTCACTTAAAACAAGAGAGTTTTAAAAACAATTCTAAGATAATTATATATATATATATATATATAGACACACCAAATAAAAAATACTTTAAAAATTAAATTTTACTAAACTTCCAAATAATTACTACTACTCAACCACGAATATCAAGAAACAAATGCTTACTTATGCAATTTGTCATGTTTATTTTTGTGTTCTAAAAGTATTTTAAAAAAATTAAATTTTTTTTATTTTTTTCTTTACTTCAAATTAATATTTTTTTATATTTTTAGATCATCTTGATGTGATGATATCAAAAATAATTTTTAAAAAATAAAAAAAAATTATTTTGATACATTTTTAAGTGAAAAATACTTTGAAAAGCAACCACAGCCATATTATCAAACATATAATAAAAAAACAAACTTTATTATCACTAGAATGGAAATAGAGTAATACAAAAGAGTAGCACTAGCTAATTGACAATGCTTTGCTAAGGCCAAATGAATTCTTCTTAACATAAATAAATAAGAAAGAGTATAGGTGTTGTCATTACATTTTTCTAGCATCAAATAAACTTTTAATTTTTAAGTAAAAACTTGTGTGTTAATTTAATAAAAAAATTAAAAATTATATATGCTAATAAATATTAAAAACATTATTGATGTTAATTGATATTAAATTGGGAAGCTGAAAGATAAATGAAAATTAAAATATTTGATCTTGTTCTACGAGAAATTCTTTAAATTTTGTTATTTAATTATATAACAATAAATATATTTTTTGTAAAAAAAAGTAACAATTTAAATTCAATTTAAACAAAATGATTTGCTACTAAGATTCCTCCTTTCCTAATTTTTTTTCTATAGAGAAATATAATTCTTTTGTTTAATGTTCTTTATTTAATAAAAAATCATAATAAATATAAAAAATTGAATGATATGAAATAAGGGTAAGAAAAACATCACTCTAATTAACAACCTATTTGTTTTTGTGTTTCAAAACTATTTTCGAAAAAATTTAATTTTTTTATTTTTTTATTTGATTTAAATTATTTTTTTTATGTTTTCATATCATTTTGACATGCTGATATCAAAATTAAATTTTAAAAAATAAAAAAATTATTATTATAATATATTTTCAAACTATAAACACTTTAAAAAGTAACAACTACCACAATATCAAACGAACGATAAAACCATTTTATCTTGCCAACACATTCCTTTTTTACTAGGCATTTTTTACCAAAATTATGATAATCTTGATGAGAATATATTAAAAATATTATAATATACACAGTTTGTGGGTTTGTGCAAGAATTGTTTTGGGAGTGTCACCAAGATCCGAAAACGACCTAGTTAAAATCCTGTTTCATTTTAAAAAAATTCAAGACAATTTCATTTTAATCATTTCTTTTTATACACTAAAACAATGACATTTTAGATCAAATTAGGTCAACTCAGGTTAACCCACCAAAATCACGACCTAGGTTATAGACCCAGTTAGGTTTAATAGCTTTTTTTTAATCCATTTTTTATTTAGTTGTACGAAAATAAAAATTAACATGCATATGAAAGCTACCGAATAATGTTTTAGAAAAAATTATCATCATGAAGAGTTGAAAAAAATAAGTGTTTGCTTATGTTATAAAAAAATGTTATAACCTTATTTGAAAAAAAATCAAATTATATCTAATCAAATAATATCCAGAAAAAATTCTGATTAATTTATTCTAATGAATTTAAATTAAAATGAAAAGAAAAAAATATAGAAAAAAAGTTAGGTGTTTGGGTCTAGGTTGGCCAAAGTGTTTAGCCCATAAAATAGAAGGCGAGGTGTGTAGGCTTGCAAGGACAACCCCTTATGCCTTACCATTATTATTTTTTTATTTTTATAAAATAGATGGATGAGGTGCTGTCTATTAATTTTTCTTAATAGTAAGAGACAATCGCATACTGGCTCCACTATCTTGGTTAAAAAAACCATTTTCAAACACTTTTTCACCTAACTTTTTTTATTTTATTTTACTTTAAAATATGAATCTTGCATATGAGCATTGAAGTGGAATGGGTTAATTATATTTTTTATAGTTAAAATATTGAATTTTGAGTTTATCACATGTCTTTTGTTAAAAAAAAAAAAAAAACATAAACTAATGGTTACCAAACATACTCTAACTTCATTCCTAAATTTCACTTTCCTTAACACAATGTAAACTTAACAACATTCTAAATCATAATTTAAAATTATAAATAAACTCAATTCATAAAATAAATATATTTTGATGTAAATTCATGAAGCATTCAAATATGATTTTCAAACTCAACAAATAGATTTAAGTTTAGGTTTAATAAATTTTTTAAAGAATCAAAAACAAAAACATAGCTACAACAGAAAGATAATTTTGAGTTTATCAACCAGAGTCCAATCGTGTTGTATCTAACATCAAACAAAAAAAGATTTAAGAAAAGAACAAAGAACAAAAGGAAGTTAAGTAGAATAAACCAAAGAAAAAGAAGAGAAAGTTAAAGAAGAAAAGAGAAAGAGGTTGGAAAAGTTTATTACTCTGCAATTTTTCAAATTAGTAATAACTTAAGGTAATGTATAGAGAGTTACATATAGGCTTAGTCCACAATATAAAACTATCTAAAATAAATAAAGTCTAATTAATAAAACTCAGCTAAAAGTTCAAATAATTTTTTTTAAAAAATCTAAAGCTCAATCTCTTAATAGGTTGGGATACTCTCCATCATTTATGATTATATGTGTGCATAAACCATGTATTAGGTCCAATATCTCCACCAACTCTTTTAAGGTTAGAGAAACTCAACCCCGTTGAGTGTAATTTAAGACGACTTTGATAATGCTCCTAAAAATTATGATTAAGTTGTTGTGATGTCTCTTTAATAATCCAAGTATAGTCTAAATCTAGTCGTCTAGCTCATAAACTAGGATTCATTGAATCTCATCATCCCTGGTAAAAATAACTTGTGCATCTAAAGTAGCATTAATATGTTTATTTTGTGCCAATGATAAGGATAATAAGGTAGGGATGTCAAAAGGATCATCATGGATAGGATGTTGCAATTTATATATAATCAGGTCATTTGTATTAAAAGTAGAGATAATACTAAAGTCTAATTGTAGTTTAATAACATAAATATTTGATTTAATCATTTGTAACACTTTATATTGTATAACATTACTCGCATGCAATTGTTGATTGGTTTCAAAAGGATACCATTCACATATAATATCATCATAAAATGATTTTCAATGTTAAATGCATTATGACACTTAGTTTGAACTTTATATTATTCATTATTTGTTTAAATTTATTTTATAATTTCAGTATCAAAAACATGAACTTTACATACAAAAGACTCAGCTGACTCAGACATGCTTGTTTTAGGAGACATGAGAAGAAACCACCAATAAAACTAAATACGTAGTAAGACTCATATATAGAAGGATTCAGTACATGCATCAATGATTTAACTTTTTCAACTTCTCCACATATTTTTCCACATTCTTTTCTTGCACTAATTTGTTAAATTCTTCCACAATATCATCCATGATGACAAACCTTTTGCGTATAGCCTGTGAAAATTCCTCATAACTAGACAAATAATCATTTTTGTTTATAAATCATTCAAATCAGAGTTTTGCCTTTCCATCTAAGTATAATGATGCTAGTTTTACCCATTATTGGGCAGGAATAAAGGTAAGCTTGAAATACTTCATACACTTCCTCAACCAGCATCTTGGATTGTCTCTTACAAATATTCGCAGATCCACCATTAGCAATGTTATATTATACCCAGTTTTATGGTGATCATGGCTCCTATACTTGAATAATATTCCATCTGAACTAGTGTTGACTCTCATTTTTCTTTCATTAAACCAATTAGCCATATATCCTTTTGTACTCACACTAGTCTTTTTTTTTCTTTCGTCTGATTGGCCAAAAACACTTGAAACTAGTTTGTTAATGCCTTAATCTCTACTTGCCTTACTTTAAACATTATTCTTTGTTCTTAGTCATGGAATCCCCTAGTTCTTGATGAATTTCTTGTATTTGATCTTCAAGTCTATGACAATACTCCTCCACAACTTTTATTTTATTACTTTCCAACATTTTTAATGATTTCTTATCAGAGTTTGATCCTTAAAACCAAAGTTGTTAAACCCGGCCCGAGGATTGACCCAGTCAAAGGGCCGGGTCCCGGGTTTTGTGGGTCAATCCGGGTCAACCCATAAACCCAGGTTATTTAGAGGTTAGGTTGGGATAAAGATAAAAAATAGAAAAGCAAGGCAAATAATAAAGGGGTGAAGTGTGCAGAGAAAGTCTCATCACCATCTCCTCACAAAGTACATCTACCCTCTCTAGCTTCATCATTTTAGCCGTCACACAAACCGAAGAAAACATCTTTCCCCTGCAAATTTAAAAAACATTAGCTAGAGAGAGAGAGAGAGAGGGATGTTAAAGACTTAGTGATGGTAATAAAGTTTGCTTCTTCAATCGGGGAAAGAGCACCAAACAATCCGTACCGAGAAATACTTGAAGAAGGAAAAGCTTCCTTAGCGAAGCGGGAAGAGAAGTCTCAAGAATATGGCTCCTAAACTTTTAATTCCCACTTTAGCTGACAGCTATGCGGTGTGGAACAGCCAATTCCCTGCGCGGTAAAGACTGTTCTTTCTCCGATTTCCCGATGCACCACTTCTACTTGTTGCCTCTCTCTTTCCTGAAACTGTGAGTTTGATCCCATTTAACTTTCAATTTCCTTCAGGTTACAGTCATCAATCGTGAGGGCTAGAAGGAAGAAATGAGAACCCAACGCCAACCATCAAGATCTCCACACCCAGATCGACTTGCAATCATCTCAAGTAGACCCAATTCCAAAACGCCGGGTCTCATCCGAGTTTGTCCGGGTCGCCCGGGTCATAGGTCGACCCGCCGGGTCGATCGGGTTTTGCCGGGTCATTGCATTGGCCGGTCTTTTGACAAACCCGAACCGGTCCAGCCACCGGGTCGACCCGCCGGGCCGGTCCGGGTTTAATAACTATGCTTAAAACTAGCTCTGATACCAAATGTTAAGGTTTAACCTTAACAAGTAGTTACAAAAAAGAAAATAGAGAGAGAAGAAAACAATAGACTATAATTGCTTACCCCTTAGTAAATGATTAAAATCCCTTACATACACTTCTTATTCCTTATAATTCATCCTCTTAACTAACTGTAACAACCTTTTATATATCGAAAGGACAGTGCATTCAGCAGTGGGGGTCTGCAAACTTGAAAGATGCACAAAACTAACGGATGGGTCAGTTAAGCAAGATCCACATAAACGTGGTACAAGATCGGGTCGTGTCGGTAGTTCAGCCACTGAAATGAAAGGAGGCTCAAGGAATGCACTAACAAGGGAGTTAAGCAGGGGCCTAGAGCAAGAGGTTCCTTGAAAAGGATAATTAAGTTCATAAAAAATAACATGCCTGGAAATAAATACATGATTAGTAGAACAATCAAGACAACGAAAGTCGTGATGGGACATACTGTAGCCAAGAAAGACACATGGACAACTACGAGGACTTAATTTGTGAGGAGCATAGTCACGTAAGTAAGGAAATACAAGGCAACCAAAAGGATGAAAATTGGAATAAGTGGGAGATTTACTGTACAGAATCTCAAAAGGAGACAAGCCATCAAGAGTTGGTGTGGGCAACCGGTTAATGATGAAAATGGTTGTGCTAAAGGCATCAACCCAGAATCTTAGAGGAACATATGAGTGAAAAAGCATTGTTAAACCAGTTTCAGTTATATGTCAATGTTTTCGCTCGTCCTGACCATTTTGGGTTGGTGTATAAGGGCAAGACATTTGATGATGAACGCCACAGTTTAGTAAATGATCCTAAAAAAGATGATTTGTAAATTCAGTGCCTCCATCACTTTGAAATGCTTTGATTTTAAGTGAAAACTGATTTTTTACAAATTTCTGAAATTGAAGAAAAATGCGAAAAAGTCTGATTTAAATTTTAAAGGATAGAGCCACGTAAATCGAGAATGATCATCAACAAAAATAACATAATATTTACAACCTAAATTGGATGAAATGGGAGATGGACCCCATAAATCACAATGAATAAAATCTAAAACATGAGATGCTCGTTTGTCATTATGTTGAAATGCCAGTCTATGACTTTTTGCGAGTTGACAACTAGAGTAAATAGTGAGAATAGGCAGCAAAGAGGTCACACATAATTGACGCTTTTTATTTAAAAGAGAAATAATAGAGTGAGACACATGACTCAAACGCGCATGCCAAACATCAAATGAAGCTCGAGGACAATTATTGAAAAAAACAGAAAGTAAAGAGTGATGTCTACGCTCAAGCACATAAAGATCATTTTCACGCCGCCGCCCGGTTGCCACCACTTTTCTTGTGACTAGATTTTGTATAATCAAGCGGTCATTAGTAAAAGTGATAGAGAAAGGGAAACCAGAGGTAAGTTTGCTAATGGAAATCAAATTTTCGGTTAAGCCAGGCACGACTAAAACATCATTTAAAGTAAGGGAAGAGGTGGGAGAAAGGATAGCAGTATGAGAAATAGGAAGAGTGGCACCATTACCGACAACAACACAATCCTTACCAGTATACGTATCAGACTTGTCCAACTGAGCAACATCATTAGTCATGTGTGCAGTAGTGATGGTGTCCGTATATCAATCAGAGGCCTGAGTAAAAGTCCCTACAAGGTTGGCAGATTTTGAGTAATGAGAGTAGCGGTCATGACAAGAAGTAGCATAATGACCTTCCTCACGACAAATCTGACAGCGAATAGGGCAGTTGCATTGAAAACGACCATTTCCACGGCTACGACCCCTACGAGAAGCACAATTACGGCCACGAGCAGAGACAAATTTATTACTGTGATAGGCAGTGAAGGCAGCAGAAATGGATCCCGTGGGAGGCAACTCCAATGATTTAATAAAATTTTCATAACTCTCCGCCATGGGAACAATCTCTGTAAAAGAAAGGAGAAATAAAAGAGATAACTGTGTAGTAGAAAAAATGGAGAAAGTAAAGCCAAGTCAACGTAAATACCAGTGTATTTTGTTGAGATCATCTACGGGGCGACCCATGGTAGCAAGCTGGTCACAAACGGATTTGAACTCACGAGAATATTCAACAACAGATCGAGTGTCTTTCTTCATGTCCTGCAATTCATCTTTGAAACGTAACTCCCGGGATTTGGAATGATGATTGAAGGTTGTCTCTAGAGTGAACCAGACGTCATGTGAAGAGGTTAGGCCAACAACAGTAGACATGGCTTCTTCAGTCAAAAAAGTAAAGAGAAGGCTTAGTACAAGTTGATCAGTCTTCTGCCATTTAGCAAATGCTGGATTGATAGTGGCAGAGTCATCAGAATCGATAGTTGCAGAAGGAGGTTTAATAAAGCCATCAACATATCTAAAAAGATGTTGACACTGTAGTAATGGCAGCATTTGGCTACGCTAGAGGAGAAAGTTAGAAGAAGATAGCTTGATGGTCAAGAGATGGACCATGGTGTTGAAGGATAGAGTAGAGGACGGAGTTTCAGAGGCCATTTGGATCGAGGGAGGTAAATCCTTAGAGGTGCTCTGATACAATGACAAGGTTTGTAAAACCATTATGCCTTTGTTTAGTGGTGCACATCTTATTTATAGAGTTTATTTAGCAATATTACATCAAGGTAATTAATATAAAGAGTCAACATATCCATCTATATATAGCTACTGTCTATAATCAAGGGATTGCCTAGAATCATGTGATTGAGTTTTGATAAAAGGTACATCATGATTTAAGGAGAATCTTAGGGATCCTTCTATATGCGTAATAACAACTATAAACAAAGACAATTTTGAGTTTATCACATGCCTTATTGAGGATCAATAACTGAAGTTAAGAAAAAGAAAAGGCTAAAGAAAGAGAAAAGAGAGTTAAAGAAGAGAAGAGAAGAGAAAGAGGTTGACAAAGTTTGTAACTTTACAATTTTTATTCTATCATCAATAATTGAATGTAATATCTAGAAAGTTACATATAAATAATAAACTCTAAAACAACCAACTATTGAGCTTAGTTCACTAAATAAAATTGTCCAAAATAAATAAAGCATAGTTAATAAAACTCAACAAAAAGTTCAAATAAAGTAACCTAAAAAAGTAAACTAAAGCCTAATCTCTTAATAGGTTGAGGTACCCTCTATTGTTTATGATCATATGCATGTATAAACCATGTATTAGATCAAGTGTCCCAACCAACTCTTTTAGGGTTAAAGACACTCGACCCCATCGAGTGTAGTTCAATGAGGATTTGATGATGCTCTCAATGATTATGATCAAACTATTGTGATATCTTTTTAGTAATCCAAGTATAGTCTAAATTTGATCATCTATCTCATAAATTGGGATTTGTTAGATTTTATCATTCCTAGTAAAAACAACTTATGCATCTAAATTAACATTAATATGTTCATTTTGGCCAATCATAGGGATAATAAGGTAGGGATATCAAAAGGATCATCATGGATAAGATGTTGCAATTTATATATAATTAAGTCATTTGTATTATAAGTAGAGGTAATACCAAAGTTTAATGATAATTTAATGACATATGTATTTAACTCAACCATTTATAATATTTTATATGGTATAACATTACTTGCACGTTGTAAACCCTTGCATAAATATAGGACCAGAAGTAATGAGACCTCGATGAGTAATGAAAACTGGAGATGAGAATAAATGAATAAATAATGGAAATAATAATAAATGTGAAAATAGATAGTACATATGATCTATGATGATAAAAGAAACTAATATAAGTTAAAAGGAAATTTGGAGAACAAGATTTGATTGGCAAACATTATATGAAATATTATGCTATGTGGATTTTTCTGGTGGATATGGCATAAAGGTTGGAAGTTATTTATTGATTGATATACATAAACTTACAAATATGTACGAGTTGGGATCAATATGAAATGAACAAGATAATGGTAGAATTGGGTGGGAAGGAGAAAAGGGAGAAAAGAGGCCTTATAGCCAAGGAATAGTATAATTAATTATGATTGGATGAAAATGAATAAAAAAATAACCAAGAAAGTCCAAGTTGTTGTTAGGTATAGGCAAAATTTAAATTTAAAGGGTGAAATTTATCAAAGAGGGGAGAATGTAAGCACCTGCATGATGGTTAGGGTGCTTAAGGCGTGTTTGGTTAGGGTGACTTTGCAGGAAATGTGGTTGCACAAAAGTTATCTAGATCATTGTCGATGATGAAAATGATGTCTCTCTATAATTTCTAGGGTTTAGAAATTGTGTTGAGTTTTTTTTTTTAGTTTGAACAAGCCCATGTATTGTTGAACTGTAAAACCAGTTAAAAGCATTGCTCTGATACCAAAGCTGACGCAAAACAAAAGAGATTTAAGAAAAGAAGTAAGAAAAAAAAAGGCAAAGAAAGAGAAGAGAAAGTTGAAGAAGAGAAGATAAATGGTTTGAAAAAGTTTGCAACTCGGTAATTTTGTATTCAAATCATCAAATTGAACACAGTGTCTGGAAAGTTACATATAAATAATAAACCCTAAAACAACCAACTATTAGACACAACCTATAACACAAAACTGCCAACATAAATAAAGTCTAATTAATAAATAAAATTGTCTAACATAAATAAAATCTAATTAATAAAACTTAACTAAAAATTCAAACAAATTAAATACAAAAACATAAGTTAAAGCTCAATATCTCAAGAGGTTGTATTACCCTATATCATTTATAATCATATGCGTGCATAAATCGTGTTTGGGGTCTAGTATCCCCACCATGGCTCATCTTTTTTTTTTAAGAAAGAAAACTTTTAGAAACCCATTCTAAAGAATTTTTTTCACAATCATGGAAAACATTAAAGAAAAAAAATAAATGCAAAGATATTTTTCTTTAACAAAAAAACATAAATATGAAATTAGCCAAAATGAAAAACTTCACGGACCATAAAACATGGTTTTGGCATATTAAAACAACCTAGTTAGTGTGTGTTTGGTCTTGTAGTGCAATGTACTTTTCAAAAATATTTTTTATATAAAATGCTTTGAAATAATTTTTTAAATTTGTTTTAATTTTTAATATTAACATATCAAAATCATTAAAAATCATTAAAAAATATTAAAAAATTATTAATTTAATATTTTTTTCTAGAAAAATACACTTTTTTAAAACACTTAAAAATAAAAGGTACCACACTCTGTTATTATTTTTCCTCACTCTCCCCCTCGTAAATTCAAATTGTAAATAAAAAGTACATCAGAGTCTATTTAGTAGTGTGATAGAAATTATTTTTTAAAATGATTTTTATTTTGAAATATATTATAATAATATTTTTTTATTTTTTAAAATTTATTTTTGATATCAAACATATTAAAATAATATAAAAAATTAAAAAAATTAAAATGAAGAAAAAAATAATTTTATTTTATCTGTTTAAAAATATTTTTAAAAAGATACAAAACACAACGCTGTCGACGCAATATCAATATCTCTATGTGCGAGCATGACAGCTCATTTTTCACTTTCTTTTAGACACGCTAAGAATCCACGCACGGCACCCTAGAGTCTATCTGTCAACCAGGTGGTTAGAGGAGCCAAGATCGCCTCACAATGCTGTGAGCTGTAATGCGTACGTGGTCCTACTTTATTGGTCCACGAGTGAAATGATAACTAATGCTTACAGATTTCTTCGTCTGGACACGGATTACACTTTACACGATGGTAGCACGTAAATTGTTTTGGCTCTGGTAAATATAGGGATTTTGTACATAGTAATTAAATCAGACCGACCTGGACCTAGCTGTCAGTTTTCTGAATTAATCTCGATAAATTAAAATAATATAATTCATTTTTTATGTTAAAAATATAGTTTTTAAATTTGTCCGGTGATCAATTCGGCCTTAGGCTTGAGGCAGTCGACTCTTAATTATTATTGTCATATTTGTTAAAATAAATAAATAAATAATTGGGATGCAATTGGATTTTTAACTAGATTTTATTACATCAACTTGAGTTTTTATCGTTCTTTATTCTTTTAAAATTCAGTCCAGTTCGAAGTCAACCCATTAGATTAACTTTTAAAATTATATTAAAAAATCATTATTTTAGATATTTTTAAAATTATGAATTAATTTTTAATTGCTTAACTTATCGGATCGCCTATATAATTTTGATTAGTTTTACATCTATCCTTGAAATAAATATCTTTTTGTTTTTATGTTTTAAGAATATTTTTGAAAACATATTTTTATTGTTTTTTTATTTTAAATTATTTTTTTATGTTTTTTATTTGTTTTGATGTGTTGAAGTCAAAAATAATTTTTAAAAAATAAAAAATATATTATTTCAATGCATTTTTAAGTGAAAAATATTTTAAAAATCAACTGTTACCA
>Ga0307515_10010868_pt1 | contig 17368 bp, 23 predicted proteins | sample 17_EM_MG_FD_194513 | JGI IMG/M metagenome (GOLD analysis project Ga0307515, IMG submission 194513) | Populus trichocarpa ectomycorrhiza microbial communities from riparian zone in the Pacific Northwest, United States - 17_EM | ecosystem: Host-associated > Plants > Roots > Unclassified | place...
ATGGACCCGGCCGTCCAACCGAACACGACGCTCTACCTAAACAACCTGAACGACAAGATCAACAAAGATGAGCTACGCACCCAGCTCTACGCGCTTTTCGCGACCCACGGAAAGGTGATCGATGTCGTCGCGACGAAGAGTCCCAAAATGCGTGGTCAAGCGTTCTTGGTCTTTGCGGATTTGGCGGGGGCGACGTCTGCGATGAGGGCTTGCGCAGGTATGGCGTTCTACGATAAACCGCTGGTGAGGGGATTGCCAGCCAATCAGTGTCGTATTTCAGGTTGACCCAACCAGGTTCCCGCTCCCTTTTTTCTACACCCTCCGAACCTCCATCGACCGGTCGACTTGTATCTATCGGTTGACCCCACCTGGGTTGCTCGGAATTTGGGATGATAGCGGATATCATACGCCAAGACCAAATCTTACGCGACTTTGAAGAGGGAAGACCCAAACTTTGTTCCCCCCAATATTACGCATGTGGGTGCTCTCTCCGAGTTCAACTCCAAGTTCGCAAGTGGGGTATCGCTATCCGAGAAGCGGCCGAGGGATGACGATGGTCCCGCCGGACCTGAGGCAAAGAGGGAGAAGCAGCAGGATAGCGATGAGGAGATGGAGCTCGAGGATGACGACGATGAAACCGCCCCTGCTCCCAAGGGTGAGTTCGCGTGTCCTCGTTTCTTCACTGGTACTGAATTCACACAGGCACAGTCCCCCCAACAACACAACAAGTCTCTGCCTGACTACTCTGTACGAACCTGCCCCAAGAAGTTACAGACGACGTTCTATCTGTCCTGTTCCAACAGTGCGTTCCCTCCTTTCGATCCATCCATCGTGCGTGTGCAGACCGTTCGTTGGATCAGATATCGGGGGCTGCAATCCGTACGAGTCACTGTATCCCCAACTCCCAATGCCGCCGGTCACCCGGTCAAAATGGCTCAAATCTTGTACGAGACGCCTAAACTGGCTGCAGTGGCCAAGGAAAATTTGGATGGGTTCGCCTTGAAGAAGGATTGGGTCATGTCCGTTGCATACATTTGGTCTCTTTACGTTTCACAACTTTCCTGACAACAAATAATTTCATTGTTCTGCACTCCGAGAATACGATGCTCGGTGGTTTCAAGAGGAGGGGTATACACAGGGTTCCAGCGTGTCACCGAACGAATGGAGTGATGCAGCCTTCACCGACCCTTGTCTTCTGCGAGGATCGCATCGTTCAGCTCATCAAGTGGAGCGAGCTCTTTCTTGTCAACGAGATCGAACTAGCAGAAATCAGTCAGCTCCGTTTACTGACCGGATCATCCTCATTACGGACCTCGTGCACGAACAGGAAAAAGTGTCGGTAGCTCGTGTTTAGATGCGCTAGTCGGTCGGTCAGCAGAAAGCACGTTGGCCTAAACCGATCCGCATACCTTCAATGCCAAGGGCGCAAATCTGGTCAAAATGGTTGCTGTACAAGTGGGCGTAGACACGGAAGAGTCGCCTGAAGATCGTCCTGACCGTATCTCTGAAGTTCTTGGGGAAAGGGACCCCTGAACACGAAACTTTGAGCCACACAACAGACCTTACGATGAACCCGGCTGGCGCTACGCACCGATCTGGTTTGGGAAGTTCTCTTCGTTGTCTAGGAGGCTCTGGGCCCAGTTCATCAGCGTGTCGACGTATTCTGGCGCGGACAGTTTCGTGGGGCGTTTGTACTTGACACCGTCCTCCCATAGATACTCGTATCTGTCCAGACTATTGTGAACACACCAATCATGCACGACTTCTCTGGAGGAATACCTTGGACCGGCAGACATGATCGGACACTGAGACCGCGCGGGAATATTCAACGAGGCAGATCTAAGACACGACAAACATCGAACGCGAACAGACCTCTTGTGGGGTACAAAACTCGGTGATAGTTCCGTAAAGCATGTTCAGGTGGTTGAAGAAATCGACGGCTGCCGGACGGAGATTGGTAAATGGAAAGTGTAGGATTAGATACGCAGGTAACGCACCGTGCACGGCCAACCATTCGTTCGTATCCTCACCATCGGGCAGCTGAACAGCTAATCGCAGATTACCAGACCCCTATGCACATCCAGAGCTCAACCCGAGTACACGTTACCGGCTAAACAAAGTCAACATACGAGTGTGGCTTCAGCGTACTTTCGTAGCTGATACTGCTTCGTCCCTTCTGGGATGTCCTTCCTAGGTTTGAAAGTACGAGTCTTCCCTCTGGAGAGTAGCCAGTAAGCAGTGAGTGGGCTGCGGTGGGTTGGGAGGCTTACAAGCCGAAGAATGCAGACATCTTGGAAAGGTTGCTTGACGGGTTTGGCACCACCTCCAAGTAGGGCGGCTTCACCACGTGGGTCGTCGATCAACGGAGATTCCCGCATTCGCCGGCCTCACTGGTTCACGTCCAACGCCGATTCGAGGTGCAGCCCGTGTAGAACGTGCAGTACGCTGTTCGTGGCCGGGTTGAAAACAGGAAGCCCTCTCAGTTGGGCACGGAACTTGAAGGAGCTACTCTGGAGAACGGGCCTCACGTCCGGAATTTTATTCACCGGGCGCTGCGTTCCGTGGCCCGCTTGACATAGGATATCGATGATCACCCAACGAATGTGTGTGCTTGGATGCGGCGGAGGGATATGCAAGACAGAATGGGCGGGTACACGAAGGGTAAGAAAGGGACTTGGAAGCCTGGGGGAGTGCATGTAGACAGAGGAGGGGCGACGATCTCACCACCCAACTCCCCCTCCGAGTCTCTTCCGTTGGACGGTGTGTCAACCATAGATCTATCTCGCAGCAAATAATCGTTGGCAATAGTGGTGTCGGCTGACATTCACAACACCCTATCCTCCTGTCTTCTCACGCGATTCAGAACATCCCGCACCCAGGATTTCCACCATCAGGCTTATCTCTTAAGGTTATCGACACTGGAATGTTAAAGTTGGTCCGGATGAAGGTCTTGTAATACATGCGACCGACTAAGGGAGAATTCAAACCCTATACCCGCGCGAAGCCATTCGGTTATACACATCCTCCTCGTTACACGCGAAGCTCTAGGGGATGCTATTCAGGGGGCTGAGAAGAAGACCGTCGGAGCGGCTATGCGACCATTCTCAACCATCCGGGAATTCACCCACGCGGTCTCCTTACCATTATTGCACACAACTCCCATCACATGGCAGCATGTTGCAAAACGATGGGCCGCTTTCCGAGAAGACAGGATGAGGCTTCTTTGTTTATATCGTGAGATGTGAACGAAGATGGTGTGGGATCGGTGTGGAGATCGGCGGAGTAGATGAGCGCTGCTCGCCACCAGCCATCTGGATGCTTCATCACGCCCGGCGTGTCTACGATACGCTCAACTCCCCCCCGCGCTCACAAGCCAGCAGGGTGTGCCGCGAGCTATACCATCTTCTCTTACTCCGAAGGCGCTTGTGACTGTATAGGGGGATGCACGATCTCTGTCAGGAGTCTTTGATTCCCTGTCACGCATAAACAAAAAACGCCATTCTACTTTTCGAAAGAGCGGACTATCATTTTGCATCACGTTGGAATGATTTGAATGAGCCACGCGAATTCTTCGGGGGTGAAACCGGAAAGGTACCCACGGCCTCACAGTCCCATAGGATAGATTGCCCCCTGACCCATTTCATTAGATAGAAATGCGAAAGTGGGGGGGGGGGGGGCGTGTATTAAGACACGAAAATGTTAAACCAATACAAACGGAATAAGAGATAGGACGGCTAGTAGAACGAGCGCAATGAAACAATGACAGACAAATAGAAACAGTGCAGGAGAGGAGGGAATACACCATGAATAGACTACAATCAAAACTCGCCAGGACCAGGTCCGAAAGTCTCTCCCGGGGCTAGCTTTTTGAGTCTGGGACCGGTAGCATCAATACCCTCAAAGGAGATGGTGTTACCTTTCCAGTCGATCTCAATACCTTGTTGTTGCAGGGCGAAGAACATGACCAAGGCGGCAATAGCGATGGCGCAGGAGAATGCAGTCGAGGTGATGCTAAGAGGTTTATCAGTATGGAGTTCGCAATCAGGCGTAGCGGAGGCCGCTCACTAGTTGTACTTAGACCACCAGCCCAGGTAGCGCTTTCTGATGTAGTGGTTGAAGACGTAGGCGATGGGGACGGCGGGCCAAATATTGGACAGGTTGAAAGGAGCCCAAATAAGTCCACCGGTCAAGAAAACTGGAATGTGGACGTAGGAGAGAATCTTGAACTTCTTGCGAAGGAAGTAGAAGGGGATGGGCAAAACAGCGCCGAGGGGGAAACACCACAAAAGGCCATTGTAGATGGCACCAGAACCGAACATTCTCTTGGGACCAAGAGTACCCCAAAGGACAGAAGCGGTGAAGAAAGTGTTGTTTCCGGGGCAAGTGAAGTGATCCTTCTGCGTTGGCAGGCAGACGTCGGGGATCTTTGTCATCTGATAGTTGAGGATGGCCGTGCAAACGAATGTGGAGACGAGAGTCGCCCAAATCTGACAGCTGAAGGTGACCCATGGAGCGATGTGCACATAGTGGGCGAGCTTAAGATCCTGAGCGAAGCTAAGAGTGTGCGCGGTCGTGACGTATCCATAAGACTTGAAGAAGTTCATGGCAGTGGCGTTCCCGGGGAACCAGAGACCACCGAAGAGTTCGGCGATAACGTTCAAGGTAATTTGGACACTTGTGATAGACATGATGATGCCGCAAGGAATACAGAAGATTATCGCGAGGAAAACTGGACGGTTTGGTGAACGGCAGATCATCAACCAGATGCAAATGATACATACCACCATACAAGACAACAGCAGGACTGGTGTGGGTTGGGAAAGCACCAATGCCAGCAGCACCCAAGGCGATCGCGACGAGGAGAACAGCAAAGTACGCAAGCTCGGGAACCTCGCGATAGTTCCTCATGAGGCGGGTGTGGACGTCCTTGCTGTCGATAAAGGCAGACCTGCGGCTGATCAAGTTCTTGAAACCAGCAACGATCTCACGACGGTGGTAGAGGAAGGTGTGGGTAATAGTGGCAGTGTAAACAGCGAAGAACACGCCGTATATGAAGGTGTTGGCGGCGGAGAGGTAAGCTGGAGAGTAAGCCTTGTACCCGGCCTCGTCGAACATGCCGTCATCGTCGACGGCATTCAAAACCTTGTAACGGGTACTGTTGTTATCCCAAACGTGGTTATCGTTGATGGGGATGTACGCGGTGTTCCAGGTGTTTGTGTACCAAATCGCGAGGACAACCGGGGCGGTAAGGAATGAACCGAGGAAACCATTCAATGTACTGTAAAAGGGGGTGATGAGTGGGTCTACAGCAACGGTAAGTTGGTTCCAGTCAAAGGTGGGGATGGGGTTGATGCCAAGGCCACCAACACTGCCAGTAACCGCGGCCAAGTTGAGGTTATCCGGGGCGATCCAGGTCATCCAGTTAAAGTAGGATACGGCTGAGACGATGTAGTTGGGGAACCAGAAGTAGATGAACATTGCGCCGAAGCAGTACACAAACCACCTCATCCTCGAGATGGTCCAGCCGTTAACGACTTGGTTGGTCTCCGCGTGGAAGGCACGCTGTGATAATGACGGGTTCAGAAATTGTCAGAAGTACTAGGAAGTATTGTCGCTTACGTTCAGCGCAATAGTGGCCAAGTTGTACGGCCAAACGGCGCGGGAGGGGTATACAAGGAATCGCCTGGTAAGACCGGCGAGACCATATCCAATAAAGTTAGTAGAAAGAGCGACAAGGACTAAGATTCCGGGGTGAGATATGAAGCCCTAAGTAAATGACTATTGGACCCACTTTGGTAACCAAAGTTACCAGCCCACGATTGATTGAAGTAGATGGGGAGGTATTGGACAAAGACGACCTAATGTATCCAGGGTTAGGAAGTCCCAGAGCAAACTACGATTACTAGGAAGACTTACGTAGGAGGTATAGGGTGAGGAGAAGCCAACGTTAGCCATGATGGTAATCACCATATGCTCCTTCATGTTGAACGTTCCGGGGTTGAGACTCCAGGTATATCCGAAGGTGGTAAATTTCCGAGTCGGAAGGACCTTCTCAAGGAACCTGCCAGTCGGGAAAGCGCTACATATAATTCTCCGTTATTTGTCATTCGTGGGGAATTACTTCGGATGAAACGCACAGCAACTGGGCGACGTTGGCACCAACGCTGATGTTGGGGTAGCGAATGCTGAAGAACTGGTTGACGAAGCTACCAAAACCAACGAAGATGGTACCGATAAACCAGGTACGGAATGTACTGGCGGCCATATTGGGGTCATCGTGGTTGTCGACAACAGCGCGGACCTCGGCATAGGGGGAGTTCTGTATGGATCGTATCAGACTTCGGAGTATACTGCAAGAATTGGGTTGATACTTACGACCGCAATGAGGGCGGCCTCAACCTTGAGCTCTTGGTAAACCCTCTGGTACTCAGCGGGGTCGTTTCTCAACTCCTCATCGTACCTATACTGTCTGCAAGCTTCGAGAACACGAGGAGGGAAGTTCTGTGAAACTGTTGAGTGCTGCTAGTACGGGTTCTTAGGTGCATAAGGATACTAACAGGATCATTATCGTGCTGTTAAAGGATAGATTAATCATCGTTCGGTCGTAGCACAAGACAGAGAACTCTACCTCCTCAAGAATGTAATCGATCACTTCATCAACATCCTTAGCGGACATAGTCTTGGCATGCTCCACGGCTTCTAGGATGTCTGGACCGAAAGCCTGTATGTCGGAGGCTAACGCGTCCTAAAATCGTGTCAAATAGATAACGTCAGGCCAAGGCGTGAGTGAGAATGGATCGACCATACGACGTCAGCCCAGATATCCTTTTCATTGGTATCGGACCCTTTTTCAACGCTGGTGAGGGATGATTTCTCCATGACAGGGTCCAGCCGAGTTTATACAGAATGCGCAACAGGGAGGGACGGAAAGGGAGGAGAGTAAGAAGGGGCTCCGGAGAATGCGAGGTATTTTGGGAGCAGTTTTATACTTCCACCTCCATCTCAACTATACACCCGGACTCCCTTGCTACCGAGGGGGACAATAGTGCCAGGGCGGGTATTGCCATGAAGGCGATCAGCGAGGATTACCGGCAAATTCGAGTATTCCAAGTGCGCTCGCGTTCCCAACCGAAAACCGAAGTCGAGAGGAAGTTGATGGCCCCTTTTTTGAAATGGGAGATAATTGACCCGAGCCCGAGATAAGGCTCGCCAATCGTTCGCTTGTCTGCTGTCTCCCTTGGTTTCAAGCAGCCCACCGCATCGATCTTGCAGGTATCCGGTTGTGTTCCGTTGTTGATAACATGTCAGGGGCACCCGGAACCTACAGGTGGGGTTAAAGCCCGTGGCGCAAACTCACTACATCCCTGGTATCGTTCAGATTGTTTAGGCAACGATGACCACGTTACACTGATAACCGATGGGTGGCAGAACGGTTGGGTGCACGATATTCAACTGTTACACCGGCAGACTCCGATTCGGCGGCGGCGGAGATGGAGACCACCTTTGGAACGCGGTCAGGCCTCAGGCCTCAGGCCTCAGGGTCGAGGTGATCGGTGTCAGGCAAACCCCTGTTGATGATGGAGGTGATGACGGATGGTGGGGTTGGGAGGGTGGCTCCTCCATAAGTATCGTAGGAATGAATACAGTTGCGGGAAGTACATGAAGACAGGAACACATCCATCCATGCACACTGTCGAATGACATGGTTACTTGTGCGTTTCGCACTGCGGCATTCCCTGGTGAGGCGGAGCATATGTACCTCACGACAGCAGCCGGAGTCCATATTTCACGTGGGCTCGTTGCCCCCCCTTCTCACACGTCTGGACCATTCTTGGCGGCCTGTTTTTTCCACACATCCCGAGGCCGGAGACACCAATCATGATTGATCAATGAAGATGAAACTATCATGCAGCCCAGACAAAGCATTCTAGTTCGCTCTCGGTCGTGATGTTTCCGTTCGAAAGCTGCTTGTCGGTTTTAGAGACCCACAACTCATCGTCATTATCCAAATTTCTTGGAATAGGCGAAGCACGCCGACCGTGGTCACACGGCTGCCGGGTTTATTGATTAACACCCGTGGCGTAGTCGATACTCCACCCTGGGGTGGCCTTTCCCGTCCGTTCCGGAGCTGAAGCTTGAGGCCCGAAGTTTCGACGTACGAGACTGGTTTGTCGTGTGATATTTGTGATGCAATACGGGGGATAGGTGCATGGGGCGTGGCTGCGAGCCTCGCGCTGATATGTCGCTCTTTAATCTTTAGATGGGAATGCCCTTCGCTGCCTTACTAACCAGCTCTCCTTCCATGGTAAGCCTCCACACACCCGTCCACTTCCCACTCCACCGCGGGCCTTTACCTCCACCCTTGACTCCTAGCTTGAGTTTCAGGATCTCCCCAACATCCTTTACATTCGCATCCTCTGAGCCAAACACGAGCACTACTGTTGTGTTCGTAGCTGTTTGTGAAGTGGGCGAAGATGTAAACACGATCAGGTACTGTTTCGAGGCGTGCCCGGAGGAGGTCCAGAGCCTAGTGAACTCTGAGGCGACAGCTGTCAGGAATACCAAGGGGTCGTCATTGCGATGAGCATGCACTGACAACTTCTCTTCGTTCGCCCGAGTTGCTGAATGGAGGGAATGGAGCAACTCCTTCGCTACAATCGAGACTAGCTGTGATTCGAGATCAGCCACACGCTTCTCTGCGGCTTTGCGCTCCTCGACCACCTGCAAAACTCGATCGGGAACTTGGGGTGCTCCGCAGCTAAGAATGGACGAGGCATGCGCAACTTGATTGTGAGCCGAAGTCAGGTATGCGATCAAACGCGGGCCCGCAAGGAAGTACAGTCGAGCGGAGGTCGCCGAGGAACGAGACAATGCCTCTGTGTGCGGTAGCAGAAAGAGTTGGAGGTTATGAAGACTCGGCATATGAGTTCCGCAACACCTGTAGGGGAGTCTTCCTGAGTAGCACAGCGTTTTAATCCTCAAGGCGACTTACGGGTTACGATCGACGCCGTCGATCACTACAGTCCGCTTCACACCGCCTGTGTAGTCAGAAGGGAGGGCCTTCCCTGCCGATCTCCCGTTCTCCAATTTGGCAACTCCGGGGATGTTGTCGATGTGAAGTTCCTCAACTTCGACGCGCACCCTCCGACCTTCAAAAACGAGGGCGTTTGCTTCGTCCTGAATTAAAGACACCTCTTCGGGGGTCAATCCGCGGGGTATTTCAACATAACACGGAGACGGGTAGCTGGTGAGTGACCAAGAGAGCGTGGGAAGTTGAAGACGCTGTTCTAGAATCGCAGAAAGGAGGTGTTGAGATGTATGGAGTGTCATCTGAACAAAAACGAACATAAAAATCTGGGGAATCTGTCGGTGAAGTTGCTTACATGGTCTAGACGTCTCCGGTAACCGCCATCTCCAAGGGTTACAATAACATTGGTGCCAGTAGAAAGGAGAAGTTGCACTTTCTGTAACTCATCCATGGTTGGAAACCTGACTGAATGTACAGCATGTCCTCCAACGCGCTTGGCCTCAAACACCTCGAGGGTCGCGTCTGACCCTACAGATATGTATCCGACGTCCGAAGGCTGGCCGCCACCTTCTGGAAAGATGATTGTATCATGAAGAATGACTTGCAAAACAACTCCTTCCGGACGGGGTGTTTTGACACCCTTCCTCTGGGGTTTTTGGGGTGCATCAGCTTGGAGAGGGAAAGCGCCGACGACGTATGTCTCAAGCCGAAGAAGCAGAGGGTCCCCTGTAGATTTGTGTGGCATACAAACTAAGTTCCGGGTGATTGAGGAAGACTTCGTGGCAATGGACTGACGTTGGCATGATAAGAGACCGACTGGGATTGGTTGGGTGACATCGGTTGGGATAGTCAGCGTTGGAGAGATGATCCAGTGGTAGTCTGCAGGAGTCGTCGCAGGAGAGAGGACTATCGAGACTGCAGCCATTGTTCCGACGGGTGTTTCGCCTGCGGAGTTTGGCCGCTCAACTGATTATCAAGTGCGCTTAGGCACCGTACTGTATGCGGGAGGCGGAGGTGACGTTGGGCCGCGCGGGTGATCCGCTCCATCTGCCACCTGGTCACCGGTCAAGATTCAATGGCGCCTGACGTGTAAACATTTCAAACGAAACTCGCACCCCGTGCACGAGAAGACTCAACTACTATAGGATGAGGTATGGAGTAAACCTGATTTCTGGGTGGGTACCGGCCATATAAGTAACAACCGAGGTTTTAGCCAGGAAGACCCGGAGTCTGAGCCACTTCTCCCCCCGAGTTTGTCCCACAATAGGTAAGTTCGCCGCTGCCTGGTCAGCCAATGCGATGTCCTCGAAACATTTGGAAGAAACAAAACATGACGAATGCACCTTGGGACATCACGACAGGAACCCGGAGACCGGTTTGGACCCAGATGCTGAGTTTGGTGGCACCGAGGCGAGGAAGGAGCTAGAGAAAAAGCTACTGCTTAAGCTGGATGCCCGCATGTCCATCCTGGTTGTCATTTATATCCTCAACTACGTGAGTTGTACACGGTATATGGACTTCCGACGTGAACTAAGATATTTACTCCATGCAGATTGATAGGAACAACGCGGCGTGAGCGGAGGCCCCTTCAGAAAATCGGAATTGTCGGTGCTGATCCTTAAATCTAGCGCTGCTCGCCTTCGCGGTTTTGAGGAAGACTTAGGTCTCACTGGGAACCAGTTCGCTACCATCCTGAGTATCCTCTATGTCGGATACATCACCATGCAGGTTCCCTCGTACGACTCTTGTCCGTGATCAAGGTCGGACCTTTTATTGACTTCTGCGCCACAATGAAATAGGAACATGTTCCTCAATCATATTGGAAAACCCTCCATATACCTCCCCGTTTGCATGGCTCTTTGGGGTCTCACCTCTATCCTGACTGGAGTCACCCACAACTTTTCCGGCGCTCTCCTGACGCGTTTCTTTTTGGGCATTTGCGAGTGCGCGTTTTTCCCAGTAAGCAATCATCCGCGAACGTTTCACGCATATTCTCACAGAAAGGTAGGGGGCTTTGTTCCTCCTTTCGAAATGGTACACACGTAGTGAACTAGGTTTACGAACTGCTATTCTCTCGTGTGGTATTACGCTGAGTAATGCGTTCGGCGCACTCATCGCCTCCGGGATTCTTGATGGCATGGAAGGTGTTCTAGGATACGCCGCGTGGAGATGGTATGTTGTCCTCCTTCTGTCGAACTGAGGCCATATTTTCCAACCTGGATAGGTTGTTTTACATCGAGGGGGCCCTGACGATCTTTTTCGCCCTCATCGCTGCGTTTATCCTTCCCGACTTCCCTTCCACCTCCCACCGTTGGTTGTCCCCGATCGAAGTCAGATTGGCTGAGAAACGAATGGAAGAGGATGCTGGCGTTGGCGATGAAGGTCAGACTGAAGCCAAGAGTCAAGGAAAAATCCTCCTTGGTACTCTAACGGATTGGAGGGTTGCGTACATGGCACTCAAGTACTTCATTCCTCATATTTCCCAAGCGCGTCCACTTATCTGCTACATTAAGCATCACCTGCATCATCATCTCCCTCTCGTTCAATGCGTTCTTCCCCACTCTCACCGCTACACTCGGGTATAACCGAACTGTTACCCTCCTACTCTGCGCCCCACCCTGGGTGTTTGCAACTCTGGTTGCGTTCGTTGTCACTAGGTAGGTCCTCCTCCTATTCCGGGAGAGTGTCAGCAAGTTTACGTGGACCTGAAGACACTCAGATGCAACAGGCGAGAGGTCCTTCCATATGATCGCCTCTCTGTGCGTCGGACTGGTCGGATTCGTGATCGCGTCCTCTACCATGAACACCGCTGCACGGTACTTTTCACTGTAAGTGGTATTAACGCCCCGCCCGTTCTTGGTCAAAGATTCAAAGTATGATTCTGTTAGGTTTCTGATGGCCCAATCCTTTGCTGCGTTCATGACCTTCCTTGCGTGGATTAGCTCCACATTCCCCCGTCCACCCTCAAAGCGAGCTGTGGCCATCGCATTTATTAACTCGTTCGGTCAGCTGGGTAATGTCGCCGGCTCGTACATCTGGCCCAAATCTTGGGGCGAGACTTACAGATACTCTTATGCGATTTGTATTGCGACCAACGGGTTAGCCATCGTCATGATCCTCATCTTCAGGGCCCACCTCGAGGCACTTAACAAGAAAGCTGAAAAGGATGAGCAGGAGAGGGGTCTTCCCAAAGGTTACAGATACCTTTTGTAATTTCGATATCATACACGTATAATAGACCTTGGTACCCGGTAATTCCAAGTTCCAGAGGGACCGGAATGATTGGAAACCTGGTGGAGTTTTGGGCCCGAAGCTATTGAGATTGTCACGATGCAAGAACCTTCTTGGGAACGCGCGCTTGCTGTCAGGTGAGGATCACCTCACCTATCGAAACAGTGGACTGTGATTGAACTTGGAGGGAATCGTAGTATCCCGACAGTGTCCTGGTGGGGGGCCATCAGTAAATTTACACATCTGCCAATGCTGAGACCAGCACGTTTGGCAGGCTTCAACACGTAAAGTACGTAAAGCATACTTCGGATACAGCGGTGAGGTTTTTCCAAGCATGTCGAGCACATTTTCGACGATATTTTAAGCACAATTCAGCAAAAAGCACAATCAGCGGATCCGTAAAATTGCCGATGCTGAGTGCTTCGCCCGTGAAGCCCGACCTCAAGGCCTCATGGGTGGTCTGGATCTGAAACCTGGCGAGCGTTGCATGGAGCCTGCAGAACACATCTACGGAACGGGTGTTTTTTCTAACTGTGGTAGCGCTAGCCCTCGGAGTTCCGGCATGTCGAGGTCAAACGCCGTACCGCCGGCTTCCTCGGGTTCTACATCGATTTCGGAAGGTACTTGCGATGAATAAACACTCGGTGATGAGAAGGGGAGGGGTACCTTTGTCTATAGCCACCGCGATTGCTTTGAACGTATAATTCATGAGCATCGTGAGTCGTTAAGGAGGGTAGTTTAGGTTTCTGCTTTAAGGTAATGTGTTATAACTTACCTCATTCCAATGGAGAAAGCTTGAGCTTACAGTGCATAAATGAAGATGCGGAGCGACTACCCGACATAGTCGAGCCCGGTGCGTTTCAACAGGTCTCACGGAGCCTCTCCGACTCTGGGATCAGTAACCGGCCAGGCCGACACCACGGTGCCCTGGCCTCCCACGACGGTCCGGCTCACGAACTACGGTCGATTGGCTACTATCTTGTCGGGGGACACCGGAAAATAGCGTTTGATCCCGTGGACCGAAGCGGTTCTGCGGAAAAAGGGGTCTTTTCGAATCTTTGCGACGAACGTCCACCATCGCATAAGTTTTGCGCGATCAATCGATCATCGATTGCAGGTGAGCATGAGCTGTCACTAGTCGCTGCCCATATCTTCAAGCGTACGTATACAGATCAAGCGTATCGGTGCATCGTGTCGGATTCGCAACAAGGTTTGGACATGGGTATCAAAGAGCTTATTGAAGGGTGGTCTTTCACTGAGATCGGGGGCGGAGAAGGGACTCAGGATGGAGAGTGGTTGGGTATAGAACAGGTGCCAACAACTGTACACGTCGAGTTGCTCAAGGCCAAGAGGATCCCAGACCCGGTGAGTCGTTTTTTTTGCGGGGGACTCTTCGAGCTGTACTGACCGATATCACGATCTGTCCAAGTTCGTCGGGTTACATGAGTGGGATGTACAATGTCAGTCCTCGTTCAACCGCGAGCGCCAACGTTTGTAGACCTTGATCTGGGATCGCGACTTTGGTAGGGGTCGGTGAGAAGGAATGGGCATTCAAGACCACATTCACTGTGTCAGGCGACGAATTGGAGGCACCCAATGCTGATCTCGTATTCGATGGCCTCGATACCTTCGCTACAGTAACCCTAGTGCGCCTCGACGCCTCGAGCTTAGTTCACCGTGACTAACGCACACCGCAGAATGGTGCCAAAATCCTGGAGTACGCGTCCGTCGGTACTCGCCCGTGATCGATAGGGTTCTCACCACACTCTAGAGCCGACAACCAGTTCATCGCCCACAGGGTGCCGGTCAAACAATACCTCAAACATGGAGACAATTTGCTCGAGATCGTCTTTGCAAGTGCCTTCCAAAAAGGTCGCGATCTGCAGAAACAACATGGAAAGCTCAACCTCTGGAACGGTGATTCGAGTCGGTTACATGTCAGAAAGGCTGGATACAAGTACGTTCTGAGTCCCCGAGCCTCTTTATCCTGAGTCTCTAAAGGAAGAGCGCCAGTTACGGATGGGATTGGGGTCCCATTCTAATGACGGTTGGTCCATGGCGCCCCATCCGCTTCCACACGTACGAGATCAGGATCGCAGAAGTATGGGCCAACGCGATCGTCTCGGATGAACTAGAACCTCGCTTGAACCTCTCGTTTGAGTTGGCTGGGGACGAGTTCGCGGGTACCGTTCAGGTATCTGTAAGGGATCCGAGAAGGGTTAGTATCAAGGAGATCAAGGATGTCAGAGTCGCGGGAGGCAAAGGTTCCGCCACCTCTGCTTTTGATGAGGACGAGATTGAGTTGTGGTATCCGATTGGGTATGGAAAGCAACCCCTCTATGAGATTGAGGTTGTCGTGATCGACGACGTAAGTGTGTACTCTCAGTATCCGTTGACAAAGGAAACTCATGACACGTGTAGCGGGGCGAGGAACTGGATTCAGCGATTAAAACCGTCGGGTTTAGACGCGTTCGGGTTGTAGAAACGCCGCTAATTGATCAGGAGGGTCTATCTTGGTATTTTGAGATTAACAACATCCCGATCTTCATGGGAGGTCTGCAGAACCAACCTCGCTTCCTACAACCCGAAGACTCATTCTTACAACTGTAGGATCTAACTGGATCCCGGCCGATAACTTCCTGACAAGGTCTGTGCGATTGGCTTTATCTCACGGATACTCTGACCATAGCCGTAGGCTGACTTATGACAAGTACGTGGAATGGCTTCAGCTTCTGGTAGCCGGGAACCAAAACATGGTTCGTGTCTGGGGTGGAGGCATCTATGAGCCAGACATCTTCTATGATATCTGCGATGAACTCGGTATCCTCGTATGGCAAGATTTCATGTTCGCGTGCGGCCAGGTCGGCGCGTTTCACTTGACATATGTTGTTGGGTACTAACCTGTTCAAGTATCCGGCATATGATTCATTCGTCGAATCGGTTAGACTGGAAGCGGAGCAGAACGTGAGGAGGCTCAGACATCACCCCTCACTTGTGATTTGGGGTTCGTCTCCGTTGCCAACGGTGCTCCTTTACTACTCACTCTTGATGGATGCACTTCAGCCGGGAATAACGAAGGTACCGTTGCACGGCATCGCGTCAATTTAGACGTATTCTCACGCAATGGGACAGATTACAGCCTCGCCGAATCTCTAAATCTTGAACTTGACTACTCGGATGAGACGAGCGACTTCCGGGATACTAATTTCCCGTCGCGATATATCTACGAACGCGTTTTTCCAGCCGTGATATCAGAAAACTCCAGTTTTCACTACCACCGCGGTTCTCCATACAGCGGCCATGGCAATCCGACCGGTGATAAGACATACGGGGATATCCACCAATGGAATGTATGGCATGGGTCACAAGAATCGTGGCATGACTGGGACAAACTTGCGGGACGTTTCGTCAGCGAGTTCGGAATGTGGGTACTTTCATCCTCATCGTCTATACCTTGCGATAATGATCCAATCGAACCTCTTCAAAGGCAAGGATACCCCAACATCCGTACCGTAGATTTCTGGACGGGAGATAACAAATCTGAGCGTTTCCCTCAATCGCGGTAGGCGCCAAGTTTCTTAATTGCTTACGTTAACCGGTCTGGTTCCGAACTAGTCTAATCTTATCGTTAATCTTATCAATTCAGGACCTCTGCGAATCACAACAAGGCTGATGGTTCCGAACGGCGCCTGGAGGTGAGTTTCAGAACGGTGCACCAACCGTCTTCTCGTTATCGCAGCGGTCGTGTGGCGGGGGGGGGCTGACTTGAAACTTGGCGTTGTCTCGTGCCCACCCTGGAACGATGATAGCTCTATCTTGTGGAGAACTTCAGGCACGCATTCGAGATCGAAAGGTCCATGGTCTCGCCAGTTACTCCACTCTTGCGTATGAACTGACAGAGTTGCTAGCTATGTCTACTATTCCCAGGTGATGCAAGCTGAGTGCCTTGCGGCAGCATATCGGCTCTGGCGGCGAAATTGGAAAGGACCCGGAAGGGAGTACACCTCCGGGGCGTTGGTATGGCAGATGGACGACTGCTGGCCAGTGACGAGCTGGGCCATCGTCGACTGTTTCTTACGCCCCAAACCGGCGTACTTCGCCATCGCGCGCGAGCTCCGGCCGTTCACCATCGGAATGACGAGGAAGACCAAAAAAATATTCAGGGACGACAGATCTGCGGCATTTTTCACGATCGAGCACACGCTCGAGATCTGGGGTACCAACTCGACGTTGGATGATAAAGAAGTATACCTCGATGTCGTTGCCTTTGATCTGGAAAACGAGGGTTGGAGAGGTGGAGCAGAGAAACAGAAGGTCGTATTAAAAAGGAATTCCGCCACGGAGTTGTTCGAGGGACCTTTACCCGGTCAGCAGACCAGGACGAAAGAGAGCGAAGTGCCCAAGCCGATCGTTGTTTCGGCCAGGTTGTTGGATGTGGAGTCTGGAGAGGTGCTTGGGAGGTATTCGAACTGGTGAGTCGTTTTTCGCCTCCCATTGACACGTTGTGCTGTCCCCCCTTGTTTTGTTGTGGATCCGTTGCGGTCTAGACCCCCCCCCTGTTGATCTCCATCGGCTTTCCCTCATCACCGAAGGAAAGAAACGAGACCACGATCCGGCAAGGAGGTCATCACCTCTGGAGCCCCAGATTTAACGCCACCGCCGCTACGTCACCCTTCCTAAATTTCTTCGTTCACAAGGGCCCTTCTGTGACGAGAAGCGATGACGAAGATATCACAAAGTCGGTGTGCGCACTATGTGGTCATGAGGAGATGCGCGGGTTTGGGGTCCGCCGGGCCGTTCATTAGCCTCCCCGTAGCTTCGATGGGATGGGCAACCGAACGGCAGCGAATCTTTTGGCGGGGGCCTTTATGACCCATGACCATGACGAGGGTTCTTGTTGACCCTCCTTTTCGCCTTCAAGCGGGTTGAGACCGTGGGTCTATGATGGAGCATGACCGCGACTTGTCGCCGTGTATTCCATCGTGACCCCCCTTCCCACCCCGTCATCGTGACGCTCGTTCATTACCATAATTTTCGCTAAACATTACCTCAAACCCGAACCCCTCATCTTTCCACCCCTTCCTTCTCCGTGCGTCTCTTCACACCTCC
>Ga0307515_10010870_pt1 | contig 17367 bp, 13 predicted proteins | sample 17_EM_MG_FD_194513 | JGI IMG/M metagenome (GOLD analysis project Ga0307515, IMG submission 194513) | Populus trichocarpa ectomycorrhiza microbial communities from riparian zone in the Pacific Northwest, United States - 17_EM | ecosystem: Host-associated > Plants > Roots > Unclassified | place...
GCTTGGGGCGGAGCATCCTTCCACGCTGGACAGCATGGCCAGCCTGGCGTCGACGTACAGGAATCAAGGGCGGTGGAAGGAGGCCGAAGAGCTGGAGGTGCAAGTGATAGAGACGAGTTTAAGGGTGCTTGGGGCGGAGCATCCAGACACGCTGACCAGCATGGCCAACCTGGCGTCGACGTACAGCAATCAAGGGCGGTGGAAGGAGGCCGAAGAGCTGGAGGTGCAAGCGATGGAGACGAGTTCAAGGGTACTTGGGGCGGAGCATCCAGACACGCTGACCATCATAGCTAACCTGGCGTTGACGTACAACGATCAAGGGCGGTGGAAGGAGGCCGAAGAGCTTCAAGCTAAAGAACTAGAGATATGCTCGAGGGTGCTTGGGGCAGAGCATCCTTCCACGCTATTCAGCATGGCCAACCTGGCGTCAACATACAGCAATCAAGGGCGGTGGAAGGAGGCCGAAGAGCTACTTGTGCAAGTGATGGAGACGAGTTTAAGGGTACTTGGGGTGGAGCATCCTTCCATGCTGACCAGAATGGCCAACCTGGCGTCGACGTACAGGAATCAAGGGCGGTGGAAGGAGGCTGAAGAGCTAGAGGTGCAAGTAATGGAGACAAGAAAGAGGGTACTTAGGGCGGAGCATCCTTCCACGCTGGCCAGCATGGTTAACCTGGCGTCGACGTACAGGAAACAAGGGCGGTGGAAGGAGGCCGAAGAGCTAGAGGTGCAAGCAATGGAGACAAGAAAGAGGGTGCTTGGGGCGGAGCATCCAGACACGCTAACTAGCATAGCCAACCTGGCGTTGACGTTTTGGAATCAAGGGCGGTGGAAGGAGGCCGAAGAGCTAGAGGTGCAAGTAATAGAGACAAGAAAGAGGGTGCTTGGGGCGGAGCATCCAGACACGCTGGCCAGCATGGCCAACCTGGCGTCGACGTTTTGGAATCAAGGGTGGTGGAAGGAGGCCGAAGAGCTAGAGGTGCAAGTGATGGAGATGAGTTCGAGGGTTCTTGGGGCGGAGCATCCTTCCACGCTAACCAGCATGGCCAACCTCGCCTTCACGTGGAAGTCCCAAAGTTGCAATAAAGAGGCCATCTTACTAATGAAAAATTGCTTCGAGCGACGAAAAAAGATCCTTGGCCCTCAGCATCCTGACACAGAGAAGTCGCTTAAAACTCTAAATAAGTGGCAGAGGGAGAATATAGAGGCTGGACTTTAAAGCTACTTTATTTAGTGGATTATATAGGTACTTTTTTATATCTAAAGTAGCAAGTCCAGACTTTGAAATTAGTGCAAATGCAAAACGATTAAGCTGCGTAAGTATGCTTACAAGAAATACCTAACGGTAATTAAAGTGACTTGGCACTATTGTCGCCACCACAAGCAGGGAGGGTGGCCGACCCGCACCGGCCACACCCTTGTGAAGTGGCGAGCTGAATTTTCAAAGGAGAACTCTTGAAAGAGGAGGATATTTATCTCAGACATTCTTTTAATCGAATCCTGGTCTTTCGTTTAGCTAGTTCCCGCTGCAAGGCAGCCTACTATAATTATAACTTGATAGAATCACGGGGGAGAGAGTTGAGATGCGTAAACAATCGATTCATTGCGGCACGGGGGGTTTTGCGCCACTCAGGGAGGGACGTTACGTCAGTACGCCTTACGTGGTGAGTGTTTATGGCTCTGCTGCACAAATCCGTGCTGCCACTTCCAGTAGAGAGCTCATCTCGATTAAAGGTTGAGTGAGATGGGACTGTTGTTCTGATTTGCTGTAATAGGTCCAACTTACTCCACTGGAGAAAAACACTCTCACATTTCGGAAAGCTGATGAAGTTTATTCTCATCTTTCAGCACCAAAATCATACTAATAAGTACTACAGCCATCTAAAAACATTCACGGAGGCACACCGAGGACACCAAAACTTCAGTTTATATATAATCCAACGGTGCAGGGCGTAGTATGAGAATCAGGCAATGTGCTTGGCAATGTCACAAGATTGTCATGAAAATTAACCTTACGAAATTTCATTTCATAAGATAGAACACTTCCGAGGAAGACCACAAGGTCCTTCCTTGTCGTGGTCTACCTCCCCTGCAGGTGCTGAGCTATTCTGTGTTGTTCCAGCCGCTTCTGGTGGATTTGTATTTTCTGAAACATTCTTTGTAACTCCGTTCCCTCCTACAGCTGTCCTTTTCCCGCCATCTAGTCAAGCGAAGTTGACCTTGGATACAGCACCGTAAAAGGCCTTACCCTGCTCCTGAGCGAGCTCCAACTCTTTAGCAGTGGGTTGGCGAGAACCGTCCGCACCCTAATTAAAACGAAACTCAGCAACCGGAATATAGGTGGGGTGTTAAGGACATCTAATCTGCTTACAGAAAAAGTACCAGCACCCCAAGGCGAGCCGCCGCGGACTTCACTCACGTCCGCCAACAAAGCGAAAGTTGTCTTGTAACCAAGTGGCACGTAGATGATGCCGTGGTGAGCTAGAGTGCTCATAGCCGCAATGGCAGTGGATTCTTGGCCCCCGCCAGGCTATATCTCATATTAGGCGCTTGTGATGATGAACGAGTCTTCGATGGGGAGAACATACAGTACCGGTGGACACAAAAACACCCGCATATTTCCCCCAGTACGCTCCCGTCTGCCATTGACGCCCAGTGCTGTCCCAGAAGGCCTTCCACTGTGCTGGGAAATTACCGTAACGAGTGGGGATACCGAACAAGAAGGCGTCGTATTGCTCGAGAGTAGCAGGGTCCTTCAAGACTTCAATCTCCGCTGATTTTGGTGGAGCGTGCATCTTGCCGAGAATTTCTTCAGAAAGTGTCTCAGGGATCCTTTAATGCTAGTGAGTATTTTTCTGGGTTGTACGGAATTCGAAAAGCGGGCACACACTGATAGAGGGTGCAAGAGCCACCTGCGGCCTCAATACCCTTCTTCTCGGCCTCAGCTAGCTTCTGAATATGGCCATACATGGAGTACTGCGCAATTACAAACCATTAGCCATACCACTGAGATGGGGGGTCGGAAAAACAGAGCTGAAAGTTGTATTATATCAACGGGTAGCATACGAAGACAATTGCAATCTTGGGAGCCATGTTTAAAAGTAAGGCAGCGTTCGATCGGTCTGAAAGGTTCAATTGAGAAATAGAGGAATTGGGAGATCGGGAAATTGAGCAACGGAGTAGAGAACTGCGGTGTGGGAAGAGTATGAGAATGGAGTGACAACGAAGGGTGAGGGGCAGTTTATATGGCGTCAGCTAGCGATTGAGAAGCATAGACTTCCGACGTGCATCCGAGCCCGGCGTCACGCTTGGCGTCTCAGCAGGGTTGCTTACATCACCCTTACAAATGAAGGGTGTCAGAAATGTCAGCGGGGCTCTTCGTGCTGCGACCGCGCTGTCATTCCGTCCAGTTGTCAGAAAGTATAATCAAATTTGTCAGCAGCCTCCCCTGATACCCCGCCCTGCCGCCAACATCGCCCGTGACCTGCACACTGTGTGCCTGGCAAGGAAAACCATACTAACCGGATAGGGCAAGCCTTCTGTGTCTGTGGGGGATCGTCCGCCCATCTGCCGTGGCGCACATGGCGGCGCTCACAGCCTTGGCATCTTCACAAGCTTTTGCGACAACGAGCTCTCGAGCTGTCTCGAGCTGTCTCGAGCTTCTACGAACCACTTGAAGAATATAAATAATGTCCGCGCCGCAGCCATTGTATATTGTTAATTGCCAATCCTATCAACAATCTAGTCCTCGTGCAGATATATAGATATATATGTACATGCTCTCCGCTTGCCTGGGCCCGGATATCTCCACCCCCGCCCGAGTGATGCCCCCGACCCATCTTCTTCCCGTTGTGCGCCGACAGCGAAACGTAACAAACCGGACGCGCGGGACGACAAAGCAGCTTCGTGATATCGATAAGAATGATTCACAGCGCTGTAATGTTTAACCCAATTTCGGCGAGAGCACTGCCGACGTCCAGATCGACGTGCAGTGTGTTGGACTGAATCGCAGCTTCATAATATTCAAGATGCTGCCCGTTGCTGACGGACGAGTTGCCAACAATGTCAAGCGGCAACATTCCATTCTTGAACGACGACGTAATCATCCCTATCACCAACGACTGGTTGACGGTCGAGCGCATGGGAACTACATTGTCGCCAGGCCTGAGGACAAGGTCCGGGAGCAACGACTGTCCAATTGGCGTACCCTGAACTGAGAGGTCCAAGGTGACATTGCCGAGATCGACAGTTAAAACCGATGGGTTAGGTATTGAAACAGTGCCATTCATGTTGGAGCCGTCTGACGCGTTTGTGGTCAGGATATGGATGCCGGTAATGTTGAAGCCGCTAAGCTTGTTCAAACCTAGAGAAAGAACCTTTAGTAGATAATTAAATGCAGGGCAACGAGACCTCAGACCTTTCATTGTTACAACCTTGTTATAATCGACGTTGATTTTTGATAGGCCCTTCTGATGTAGACCGGTCCGCCCGCGGATAGCAATACGAAATTCATCGCTGTTCATGACGACTTTGTTATAATCAATGAATTGATCCATGTTGGTGACATTTAGAGTTTGATCCACGGTAATGGTCGTTTCGTGCTCGACATTAGTTTTCGGGATTTCGACGTATCCAAAGGGTACAATATTTGGCTTAGTGTCCTCTAGAAAGAGAGCGGCTTGGAATGCGTCCAACGTGGGATGGAAGCTGCTACCGCTACGTGCAACGCTGACTAGTTTCAGATGGATTGTCGAAGAAGTAGGGTCGCTGATATCTTGCACTTGGATCTCGAGTGTGGAAGCATTGACATCGTGTTGGGCTTTCTTAGGGATAGCCACATATATACTGGAATTGGTTAGATGCAATACTGGCACTTGAGTTGAAGATGGCGGGGCAATGCATCGGAAAGCATTCTTATAAGTAAATGAGGACGCAGATGTGCTTACATTGGCAGAACTATGACAAGAACAATCACGGCGAGGACCAGGCCATCGCACCACCAGAATTTTCTGCAGTGACTTTTCGCTCTTGGACGTAGGCCGGGTGTGTTTCCAGGAGGGAAAAGGGCAGCGCCGAAACCTCTTTTCTTTGGAAAGCTCGACTCGTTTACTGAGCTAGAGGGCGCGAGTTGGTCGGTCGTCTCCTTCACTGTAGGTTCATCTTTCTCCATAGCGAGCAGAATTGGGAGTTGAGAAGGGACAAACAAACTGGAATGGCAGTGAAAGCAAACCACAAACTATCGGTGCTCCAGTATTGTTAAAGCATGTGGAAGCACGGGCGGGGGAGGCAAACGAATTAAGAATATGGAGCAATGGACGTGAAGCACATGCTAGCGGGAGCGGACAGGAAATACAACGAAAGACTAGTTGGATCTTAGACTGGCAGGCCGGACGCTGGGCAGATTGAGTGGCAATCCTGATTGTTTGCATTATAGCCAATCAGCGCCCAGCAAGAGAAGCTTAAAGAGGAAGTTGCCCGAGATGATGTCTTGCGCGCGACCGGGGCAACTTTGCGACAAAGGAGCCAGAAGCGTATGCTCGAGCCTCCACGACGAAACCGATGAAAGCAGCCACGCAGGAGTTCATGTAATTGATGCTGATTGTTGTTGTGACTGATTGGATCTGGATGCATTGACTTGCCTCCCTACTTGCCTCCTTGCTTGTCTGCTCTGCATTCGCTTGCACCCATTCATTGGAAATCTGGCGCGCCACCGCATGCCTGTCGCGCGCCGCACCCAACATTTCTCATCCACAAGACGAACTGCGCAAAATAATTCTATTGCCACGAAGGAACCAAGATCCATGTCAGAGCAGAGCGTCGCCCGAAACGTTGCTGCTAGCGTCATGGTTCGGCGGTTGCGGCGCGGCACAATCGCATGAAATTTAGCCAAGTGTGGGGGAGTCGATCAAGATCAAGACAGGGAGGGCAAGGTCTGGCCTTGTTCCTGAGCGCTGAGCCCGACATGCCTGCTATTTTCTCAGCTCTACATGTTAATATGCCTCACGCAGTGAGTGTTCATGCCCCCGCCGTAAGAACCCGAGCTGCTACCTCCGGAAGTGAGCTCATTTCAGGCCTTACAATTGAGTACTTTAGTGAGATGAAGCCACTCTTTCAATTTATTGTGCTAGGACTGGCCTGGAATGAAGCTGGGACTCCTCTTGAGCGCTTGTACTGTGAAGCAAAGATTCCAATCTTCGAGAGGGCTGACGAGGTTTGTTATCATCTTTTAACATCAGAGCCATACCAATAGGTGTAATGGCTCATCTCCGTACTCCTCGCTGATGACGAGCGCATAATCGATATTTGCGTACTCAAGCTTATCCTCCACCATCGGATGAGCATCCTTCTGGTTTGGTAGTTGGAACAAAGACATGTTAGTTGGCACACATCGGCACTCTACATACACGTATTGGCGTCGGAACGCAACGCTCACATGAAATGGGTGCTTGCGTCGCTTGAGGAAGCTCTGAGCTGGATATATATAGCGAGCAGACTCACTGTGGTTCTCGTCGAGCCCAAGAAAGCTCTCAACGGCTTTTCATCGCTGTGGTGCTTTGCCGGGGAAAAGGTCTGCTGCTTTCGATCAGGAGTTTGTTTTTTTAGTCGTATGCAGAACGTTTTCGTCCCTCGGTGCCAAGTCATCAGGGAAGTTTCCCTTCCGCGGCTAAACTTCGGACAGCTACCTTGGTCTAGCGTCGGTTCTACACTGAGACTATCCGTAGACCTTTAATTCACAACACGCCCCCTCCTGATTTAAATAATACCCCATCGGAGCCAATGGATAGCAGCGAAGATATCGACGACTACATGTCCATGGTGATAATGGACCCTACAAAACCCGAGAAGGAGACATCTATTCAGCGACAGGCCCGGAAGCGGCGTGAGGCAGGTGAATCCCTAATGCTGTCTCTGTGTTCTCTATTATCTTACTAATATATATTCTGTAGGCTGAACTTAGAGCTCGTGTGAAATCGAAGGCCGAGAAGGAAGCAGACGAAGTGGCTGCAAGAGAGACCGCCCTGGCGACGTCATTGGACATTTCCAACAAAGGTTTTAAGATGATGGCAAAATTTGGTTTCAAGCAAGGCGACACTTTAGGGGCGTCCAAAGATGGGCGTGCTGAGCCTATCAATATAGTCATGAAGGAAGACAAGGGTGGTATTGGACTCGACGCCGAGAAAAAGAGGAAATTTCGAGAGGAGATTGAGCATGAAGCTAAACGGGTCAAAGCAGAAGAGGGCGAATACAGGGAACGAATGAGATCGGAGAGAGAGGAGAGAAGAAAGGAAGGCCAATTGATCAATGCTCAAAAAGTTGCCGAGAGATTGGATACTGAGGTAAAGGAGAATGGAATTCTTGCAGAGAAGTCAGATCAACTACCAGACCGCCAAGGGAAATGTTGGACATCTAGGGGATCTACAGAAACCCTGAAGAGCATGAACGTCTTGTGGCGCGGTCTATTGCGGCGTAGACTGGAGAAGGAAAGAGAGGGGAGAATGCGTTATGACCTAGCCCAGAGCCGCTCACGACTCCCAACCTATACTGACCCCGATGAAGACGAAGACGATAGGCGGGCATTCGGCAGGGAGGAAAAGTGGAACATACTTGAGGAGGAGTTGGAAGAAGAGGACCCGCAGTTGGAAGAGTTTAATGCATTGCCTGTCACCGAACGACTTGAGAGGTTGGTACTCTACCTACGCGATACACATCACTACTGCTTCTGGTGTAAGTACCAGTATCATGATGCAAGTATGGACGGATGCCCTGGAACTACAGAGGACGAACATGATTAAGAAATACGATTTACACACTACTTCCGGACATTGAATATCACGGACATGCCATTACGGTTTACCGGGCGCTGTAGGAAGGTAATAGCTTGCGATATGGTATGCGAAAGCCGAACTGCCCGTGCTAGCCGCTCCGTGTTCTCTGCATGATCTATCTTGTATTGTTGACGGGTACACCATGCCTATGTCCGGACTTGTCTGTTTGGAGCTAGAGGTATCGCATGTTTTGGATCAGTAAAATGCCACATGGTCGACTGAATCTCTAATTCACGGGCGTGCCTCTGCGGTAGATTAAATGCATAGCCCGCCCGACGAGCTATCGCAATGAAGGTTCCAGCGACCCAATGGTATGCAGTTGCTTTGTAGGTTCTCTTTGAATACCTAGCTGGATTCAGTTCGAATGACTCATTGATAGTGTATTTGTGCTTAGAGAAGGCAAACCCATTAAGAGCATTTATGTGATTGTGCACTACGCTGCTTTGGTTTGGCAAAAGTAATGTTTTGCTGATCAAGGGATCTATGCTCAAACCTCCTTCCCCAGGCAGACAACGTCAGACGGTTTGCCACAGCTTGAGCCTGTCCTAGCCAAACCCCCTAGAAAAATAGCCTCAGAATTTTGAAATTAAAGTTAAACAGACTTAGCAATCTAAGTTAATTAATTATTAGCATATACAATCATTCCAATATTATTAATACCCAGGTACTTTTTAATAAATAGTTTATATCCCTTAACACGTCAAGGTCCTCAGAGTAAGTGGTCCGTGCGGAATACCGTTTTTAAAAAAACAACGCGTATATCTATATAGAATTCAATCGTCACACCGCCACCATGCTTTCCAATCGTGCTAGAATTAATGTAGATCTTGTTCAGAAGACCTAATATAACCTTCCCCCAAATAAAATGGCAAAAAGAGCCCCCCAAACCCTAACCGTTCCGAATTCGAACCTCTATTAATAATTAGGCTATCCCACCAAACCCCCGACAGATGCCGCCAGCTCTAACGTTAATATATACAACCCTTTCGAGTTATTCAGACCGTTCTTTACGGATAAGATTATGGATAAGCTTATAGAGTGGACAAATAAGCACACGGAGCTCTATCCGCTAGATAAGGAAGCAGAACACCTACGCGCATGGCAGCCAACATGCAGACAGGAGCTCTACGCGTACTTCGGAGTGCTTATTCATATAGGAATTACTATAGAGCCGGCCATCAAAGACTACTGAAAGGATTTAAACACACATAGCAGCCTCATATTCCTGAGTACAGCCACCAAATTTAGCTGATCTGATTGGTTGACCCTTATCGATGACCTGAGGACCCGAATTGACGTGTTAAGGGATAAAGAATGACAGGCTACTGAGTAGACTGGTGGAAATGATACATATTGCTCTATGAGGAAGAATCTAAGGGGCTCGGTGGCCTGAGAAGGTATCTACAAGATGGCCCACGCGCCGTCACGTGACCTATCACGTGACACGCCGCTGAACTCAAAGAGACTGTCCAAGTACCCCCTACCAACAAAGAATAACGTGCTTAAAAAGGAAAGCCTGCGAACATAAAAAATGAATAGTGGCATAGTCCCGACGGGGCTCGAACCCGTGACATCCGCATTACCAGATGGTGGTCATATAAGTCTGACGAATTATATAAGAACGGCGCGCTACCACTGCGCCACGGGACTTAGAAACCCAAAGGGATTTCTCGAATTGATTTTCGAAAAACTTTCTACGACTTCCCCCAAATTTTGATAAATATAGACGATGACTATGCACAACCCAAAACAGAATATGAAGAGGAGTTGGAAGAGCAACTTTCTGTGTAGGGTACCTGACGCTTGCCATTTATAGTAAGGTTGGGTCTTGATTGCATTGCAGTGTGATTGTGCCCGGGCGGCTCTGGCGGAGAGCGGGAGAAGCCGCTTCAACGTCACTTGGCCACGGCAGGGCTAGCTAGGGACCTACAATATAGCTGCATTCCTTGTCCGTCAAATATAACCACTACTCACATCCGTTTCTTCTACCTATCATAAAGCATTTAGTTTGCACGCAGCTAGTGGCTGCACTTCAGGTATGAATCCCTCGGGGCCGATTGCGACCAGGAAGGTTCCAAGTCGCTTCATCCAGTGCTTTCCTCGGCCAGTTTCTTTTCATTTTGCACATCTCTTTGTTAGGATTATTTACTTTGCTTGAACTTCCTTGAATTACGCGCTATCATAATTTACAAAAAAAAGGCTTATTCCTCGCATAGATCTCGTGCTTCAACGATGACAGTTCGGGCGACAAAGTTCACGCCGGAGGTCCTCCTCAGTGTTCCAAGGCGGTCCGCAGGTGTACCCAATGCAGACGGATCTCGAGTCTTATACACCACCTCCACTTACTCCTTTGCAGAGCACTCAAAGACCTCCGAAATCCGGGTGCTTGATGTTGCTACTCAGAGATCCACTCTCATAACTGACTCGGATGGAGCGAGCGAACCCAATTGGCTCGGCGATGACCATGTTCTTATTTTGACGCCTGGTGACAAAGGTTCCACAAAGGTCAAAGTTGGGCAAGTCGAAAACTTCAAGAAAAGGTGAGTCATGCCAAACCGCTCGTTATATATCCCTTCGACTTAGTTGCGACTCGAAAATTCCTACGTTACCACATATCACTGAACCGAGCCTCGCAATTCTCCATTTTGTCCCGTATTGATTAGTTTAACCTGTGCAATTGAGTCATCTGTTTTCCTAAACATTGGCTTAGACCCCTCAGGCTGAGAAAATTATAGCAGCTACACAGCTGGCATAATCGATGCACCCGCGAGCAACGTAAAACTTCATTTGCTAGAGGAAAATAAATTCGCATTGGCAATAACCGCGCAGGCCAACCCAGACGGTGATTTGTATAACCCTGAAACCGCGCCGAAGCCACACTCTTCGGCTAAATTGTACAAGTCCCTATTCGTTCGGCACTGGGATACTTATATAACACCAAATCGAAGTGCCATATGGCTGGGAATGATCTCAAGACCCTCACCAAGAACTCACAGCTACGCTCAATATAGCCTTTCACCACTAGTAAATGCGCTGAAGGGAACTGCTTTGGAATCTCCTGTTCCGCCTTTTGGCGGTAGTGACCACTTTGATATCAGCTCCAGTGGATTGATATTCGTCGCGAAAGACCCTGACTTGAATCCGGCCACACATACCAAAGTCAATGTTTATTTGATTCCAACAACAAGTTTCTTAGATTCAGCTCTTCCGAGCCCTAAGAAAATAGATATTTTCGGATTTGAAGGTGCAAGTACTGCGCCGGTCTTCTCTCCCGATGGCAAGCAAGCAGCTTTCTTGTCCATGCGGCAAGACGGATATGAATCGGATAAGAACCAGCTATTCGTTGTTCCCGACATTCGCCGGCCATCATGGGTTATACACGCCTTTGCTTCGGAAGATAGAAAAGGAAAGTGGGACCGCAGCCCACAAACGATAGCGTGGAGCCGTGATGGCAAACAACTGTATCTGTTGGCAGAAGACAAAGGCAGAGTTTGCCTTTTCTCAGTGCCATTGGTGGACTTGATCAGAGCATCACTTCCACAGCTCATATTTAACAGTGGTACCATAACCGGTGAGAAATATTCTTGATTGATACTTCTTCCAAATTTAAATTTGACTTGTCATTAGATGTTCGGCCTTTGGTAACTGGAGATGTCTTTATGTCCTCAACGAGCTTGGTTGACAACAGCACCTATCACTTGATTGATCGCTCCCAGCGCCACAACATCATTTCCTCCAATTCACGTGATGGATCTATGTTTGGACTATCCCGAAAGCAAGTCGCAGAGATCAGCTGGCCAGGGGCGGCGAAGAACACGCAAGTGCATGCTTGGGTTGTCAAGCCATCTACGTTCAACGAAACGGAAAAATATCCTTTAGCCTACCTCATCCATGGCGGGCCTCAAGGGTCATGGACCGATGGCTGGAGCACCCGATGGAACCCAGCAGTCTTTGCCGAGCAAGGCTATGTAGTCATTTGCCCCAATCCCACTGGGAGTACTGGCTACGGTCAGGATTTTACAGACGCCATTCAGAACCAATGGGGTGGGCTGCCTTACCAAGATATTTCCCAAGGTTTTGATTGGATCCAGGAGAATCTTCCATACGTAGACACGGGTCGGGCCGTAGCGCTCGGCGCGTCTTATGGTATGTAAAGCTATCGCCTGAAACGCTAGTCTATTAATACGAAAACAGGTGGATATATGATAAATTGGGTCCAGGGCCAGCCCTTGGGTCGTAAGTTTAAGGCTCTCGTAACGCATGATGGTGTCTTCAGCATGGCTGGGCAGATGGCGAGCGAGGAGCTGTATTTCCCTTTTCATGAATTCAACGGGACGCTCTGGAACAACCGAGAGGATTGGCTTAAATGGGACCCCTCGGCGTATACACATAACTGGGCGACACCTCATTTGGTCATCCACAGTGAGCTGGACTACCGGTTAACTTTGGCCGAAGGCTTGGCGGCGTTCAACACCCTCCAGGGACGAGGGGTTGAAAGCCAGTTCCTCACGTTTCCCGACGAAAACCACTGGGTCTTGAAACCAGAAAATTCTCTGACTTGGCATAGGGTTGTGCTGAACTGGATCAATAGTCATGTTGGACTACCGCTCTGTTCTGAGAGTAGCTAGAGAGAGCAACATAGAAAGGAGGCAATGACTACTGATGTTTGAGAATTGAGGACATTATGCTTTAGGGTCCTGTAGATTTGGCGAAATAGAAATGTCGTGTTTCATCAACTATGGGGATGAAAAGAAATGTAAACGTAAATCGGGTATTTCGTGACATGAGCCGTCAGGGCCTCTTCCCATCCTAAGATAAATAGAGTTTGAAGAATCTATCGAGAAGTGCGCCGTGGGTTGGAAGAACATTCTATGGACAACGCCACGGGCGGTGGACTAGATCCTGATACACCAACCAAGAAGCGCCTTACCATTTCGAGGAAGCCCCAGGGAGCTAGACATAATACTCATCAGCACGCCATGCCATTCCAGTATCGCAAGAATACACCATTATTTGACGGTTGAGATTTTAAATTATTTAAAGATACGCACTAAAGTGGAAATCTATAGATTTTCGTCGTGCTGACCGGAGGATGCGACCCAACCGAATTCCCGGAGACAAACCTTTGAATGCTCAAACAAGCAGGAGTGCTCTCCCTCCCCGACTCCTCACGCGCCTTTTCGCTAAATGCAGTGCACAGATAACCGAAGCATTCCTGTCAAACGCATGATTTCAAGTGGCCTTGGAATGACTTATGCCGAGATAGAGAGCCAATTTTTTCTAACCCCATCAAGGAATTCTCCTTCATCAATGCGCTCAAATAACCCTTCTTCATCTTTGCCATACAGTCCAGTTGTACCATAAGGCCCCTTTTGGGACAGTGTGCGCGAAGCAGGCCATGCACCTTCCGAAGCTAGTTCAGCAAGCTGGAAGTCACCATGGACAGAGCTTATGCGCGGTTCGAAGATGAAGTCGGCAAAGAATAGTTCGACGGATAAACCCTTGGGCACATAAGATCTTGCCCGAGCTGACACAAGCCGACGAGCTTGCTGAAGCAATTGTTGGAGCGTCTCCTGAGCGCCAATGCTTGATCGGCCGTCTTTATGGCCGCAAAGCCGTGCTGCCCGGACTTGACAGTCTCCTTCCCAACGGACATTCTCATTGGCAAAGAGAGCAGAGCACATGGAAGGAACAGACAAGGACACCGTTTCCAACCGTGGGCAACTGGTGAGAACTGTGCATATATGCTCGCTGTCGGGGAGTGAGCCGGGATGGGGATGCCAGAACCCATCATTAGATCGAGGAGAGTGCTCTAGAACTCTCAACGTTGATCGAGAAGACTTGACGATGGACATAACACCTTGAATCAACAACGGTCAGCCACAATGGTCCAATAACTTGGATAAAGTGTGTCACGCGAAACCTACCATCTATTGAGATTGTCGAATGGCAAGTCAGGTGGAATTCTTCGAGCCTCGTGGCTGTACGTGAAATGGCTTGAAGATCCTGGTCGTTGATCGGCATGAACGTGGAGTCACCGAATATTTTCAACTTGCGAAGTCGGCTGAAGTCTACGCAGCCGGATGCTAGTGGGTGCATATCGACCTGATTCTTCGGATCCTTTACTTGTGCAGCCGTGAGATCTACAGCGAGCAACTCCAGCGACTGGAGCGGAGCCCCATTGCAGAGGAGCAGCTGCCCCCATTCTTTTGCGCCAAGGTGTCGCAGAGTTGTCCAGGGCAAGCTGACAGACGTTAGGTTTGCACAGCTACGCAGAACACGAAAAATCTGCTGGTCCGTCTCAGAGACGTAGAAGCCATTGAACCACATACGACGAATCTTAGATGCCACTGCAGGATAATCGGAGAGCAGCTTGACTGTGCGGTTCAGAGAGCAGAAAGGGTCTCGGTAGACAGCTATGCCCGAAGGGTTCTCAATCAGTTCGTAGATGTCGTACTTCTCTAAGGTACGAGTTAGCAGGGGATTCATCTTGGGTGTCAGCAAGTAGCAGCTTTTAGTGGGAGGGTGAATGCGCACCTCGTTTCTGGGACAGCTCAGCCCAACGCTCAGAGCCTCTCCAGCGTCGGATGTAGACATCCTTCAGGGCATAGTTGAGAGCCCACTCGTGCCATGTCCAACAGACTAGGCGGATCGAGGCAGTAGCATCCCACTTCAGCATGTCCGGGGGAACAGGCCCTCTGACGTACCGCTGGAGAGGAGCTTTCTGGAGCGGGAGGGGAGCCTGGGAGAGGCCAAAGGTAAAAGTGGCTCCATTGCGCTCGTTGAGCTTAGTGGCAGCTTCAAGGATTTGGGAGAGGACTTCGTAGGGGAAGTTGTTGATGTGCATTGAAGTTTTTATCTAGGACAGGGTGTGGCGACGTATATGAGAAGGCTTGGGATGAAGTAGTGATATGTAATGGTCAGAGGGTAGTGGGTAACGTGTAATGTGTAATTGGTACGCTATTGCGTAAAGAGTAATGATGATGTTGGAATGTGGAGAAGGGAGATAAACTTTGAGGAAGCAGCGGGCAGACATTATATCTTCACCCAGAGGCAAGCGCGGAGATTCCGCAGTGAATCTCGGCGGACATGGCAAAGCGTAGCGACTTAGTCAAGGACAGCACCGGATGGCGAGATGGCGAGATGACGAGATGGCGAGCTGGGTTGGTAGCTGGATGGGTAGCTGGGTAGCTGGGTAGTAGCAGCAGGCTAGGCGTGCGCGGCCGATTGGCGGAGGGCGGGCCGCAGAGGTCATTCTGGCAGGGTGAATGACTGTTTAGAGGGAAGAAATTGCGAGATCGCTGTGATGAATTGGGTGCATTGGCCCTGCGTAGCGCGCTGGTTTCTCTGGGTCATAGAAATCCCAAAAATCGAAAACCTCGCCAGCTGGGCAGATGCGGCTTCATGTCATGCTCCCTTAGCGAAACCCGTTTCCTAGATCCCGTGCCTGTTCCATGACTGGTTCTCGCGCCTACCCGGCCACTCCCAGCGCCCTCCCCAGTGCCCCTTCCCCAGCGCCTTCCCCAGCGCCCTCCTCCGCCTCAGCCCAGCCCCTGGTGAGCGCACGCCCTGGTGCTGCAGGCTGCCGGGAGCCCCGTCTGGAGGCAAACCGGCGCACCGACTCCATCTTGCTCAGCATCGCGAAACCTAACCTGATCACATGCAGTGCAGCGTCTGGCACGCTGCTTGCTATTACTTCATGGATTCCTTCTTCGCTCCTTTACGCTCCACCAAAAGCAATCTATTACCCCCAGGAAACTGCCCCTCCCGACCGCTGGGCTACCCCAGCGACGTCAGACGTCGTGGCTCACCGTGTGCAGTCCTCTTAATCCACCCGCCCTGCATCGTCCGTCGTCTCGCCCTCACCATCGAACCCGATTTTGGCCGTGCTCGAGGTGGAGAAAGTCGCTGGTTTGCGTACAAGTCTGCTACGGCGTCTCCTCAGCGCATTGCTTCACCGCTTCGAGCTTGCTCGACAGCGCACCGAGTAAGTCATGGGCCCGTTGATAGGGAAAACATACTGTAGATGGTATAACACCTTCTCTGCAGAGCCGGTTTTCCATGTACAAGGGTATGGACAAAGCGAAGCTTCTCATACATCCTATGCCAAGAGGCTAGCAATACGCCCCCCTTGTAGTCTGGACTAAAGCACCGCTGCTCATGCGTGTTTTTACAGATCAAACGGAGCGTTAGACCCTCAGTAGCACAGACGCTAACTGCGAGGCTGGCGGACTCTCGATACCTACTAGAGCGGTTTTTCGAGAAAATGACGCGTAAGGTTAGTATACCGATTAGTAAGGGGACGCCGTCAATTGAGGTTATACAAGGGTTCCTTACTACAGTACCATACCTAATTCATCCAATATTAAGTCTCTCATCGTCTTGTCGCTCGAATCCAACGCGTTTGGTAGTATAAATAACTAATATCAATAGGTGCTTGATATTACTTTAAGTTAACCACGAGGGTTTTATCTGAGTGAGAGAATATGTCTCTTTAAATCTAATTCTAACTCTATGTGAAACCTCCGTGAAGTTCCAAACTTAGTTGAATTAGCTCTTTAGTTGTTTGATCCACGGATCCACCAACTTGAGCCTACTAGTTTGCTTGCCAGTGAAGCCCTAAACTTAGTTAGATTAATCTCTCAGTCGTTTAATCTATTGATCTAAACCTACTAGTTCGCTTACTAGAGAAGTGAGGCCTAACTACTTAGGCCCCCAATCTTACTATTGTCTTTAGTAGTATACTACTCCATATCCTGCAGTTCTTTAGCTTATTCTCTTCCTACTCTAACTCCTTGATCCTAGTTAAGTTCTTTCTAACTCTAGCCTTGCTCCGTTTTTAATAAGCTTGTTGCACTAGGCATACTTTTATTTATTGTAAGGTGCAGGCTCTACGCCACCACCCGGAGGTAACACGTCACCTGACATTTATTATATTATAACACTACCCTCTTCTCTCTTAAGGTTTAGCCTAAAACTTACAGCTAGCATTAGATAAAAGTCTACCCTACCTATATAAGTTTTACCGGTTATTAGCTTTATTTAAACTTCCTTTGATATACCTTTTTAGATTTCTACTACTTATTACCTAATAAACTAGCAGTTGCAAGCTTCTGCATCTGCTTTGCGGAACGAAGCTCAGGGGGAGACGTGCACGGAGTTCTGCCAAAGCCTCTGCAAGAGCTCTGCCCAAGCAGTGAATGGAGCACGCAGTGCGCAGGGGGGGATCCAAGGGGGTCTCCCCCTTAAACCTCTGCTCGAAGCCTTGTACGGAGCTAAAGCTCTACTAACGCGCAGCACTAATAACTAGGAAGTTTCACAATCGTCTCTACAAACGTCTGCACGAATATCTGCACAAACGCCTGCACAAAACTCTATACAAATTTGTTTACAAGGCCTTTAAGAACAAGCCTAAACATAAGCTCTACATAGAGAAGCTCTATACAAAGCTGTCAACCCAAATCGGACTTGCTTACTATTTTCAGCTGCTTACTCTCGTATATCTCACCACTCAGCTGCTTACCCTCATAAGTCTTACCAC
>Ga0307515_10010871_pt1 | contig 17367 bp, 13 predicted proteins | sample 17_EM_MG_FD_194513 | JGI IMG/M metagenome (GOLD analysis project Ga0307515, IMG submission 194513) | Populus trichocarpa ectomycorrhiza microbial communities from riparian zone in the Pacific Northwest, United States - 17_EM | ecosystem: Host-associated > Plants > Roots > Unclassified | place...
GGCTTCGCAAGAGCAAGCCGATCCGGCGTTAGCCCGTACTTAGCGAAGTAACGATCCGCGTCTGGAAGCGCTGCCTGACTCATGCGCTCTTTCTGAATGCGCAGCATCATGATGACATCTGCGTCCTTCAAGCCCTTTGCCAACGTTGCGTGTCGTGAGCAGTCAGTGAATTCATTCGTTTCCGGCATGAATGCCGGCGGCGCGACAATGCGCAGATCTGCGACGCTCAATGCGCGAAAGGTGTGATACGCCGACCTCGCAACGCGCGAGTGCCGTATGTCGCCGACGATGGCGATAGCGAGATTTCCGAATTCTTTCTTGTGTTGACGAACCGTCAACGCATCGAGCATCCCTTGAGTCGGATGGGAAACGTACGATTCGCCAGCGGATAAGACGCTGACGTGCGGAGCTACGTGACTCGCAACGAGCCCTGGCACTCCGAGCTCTGCGTCGCGAATGACCATGACATCCACATGCAGCGCCTGAAGCGTGTACACCGTATCCAGCATGCTTTCGCCTTTGACACGCGACGAAAGCTGTACTTCGAGATTCACCACGTCCGCGCCCAGTCGTTTCGCGGCTAACTCAAAGGAAACGCGTGTGCGCGTCGAAGGCTCCGTAAAGAGATTCGCGACGGTGATGCCCGCGAGCGATGAATTCGCTGCTGCCGGCTCGCCGAGCGGACGGACGAATGCTTGCGAAAGATCGAGCAGCCTTTCGAGATAGTGGCGCGATAAGCCTTCGATGGTCAGCAGATGCCGCAACGTGCCGTTCGGATGCAGTTGATTCGTGCTGCCTGCGTCATTCGTCGCCAACTATTCTTACTCCCCTAAAGGGCCCTCTCCGGAGAGCCAACGTTCAAGAATTACCGCCGCAGCCGCGCTGTCGATGTGCTCGCGCTGAACACGACGCCGACGTTCTCCGCTTGCGCGTCCGCGCTTCAACTCCTCGCTTGCTTCAAGCGAGGAGAAACGTTCGTCGACATATTTCACGGGAAGTCCGAATCGATGTTCTAGTGCGGCGCCGAATGCGCGGGCGGATGCCGTTAATTTGCCCGGGCTGCCGTCGGCATTATAAGGGACGCCGACCACTAGAAGCTGCGGCTGCAGCGCTTTGACCTCGCGTTCGATCGCAGTCCAGTCCGGACCGGATTCGAAGTGAGCCACGACGGGACGCGGCGCTGCAGTTGAAGTGATGGTGTCGCCGCTGGCGACGCCAATGCGTTTAAGCCCGAAGTCGAAGGCGAGTGCGGTTTGCGCCGGCCCGTCACGCATTGCCGGCGACGAGGCTGATCTTCCCGACATCGACGCCGAGTGTCTGCCACGAAGCTTCCCAGCGCTGCTCGAACGGCAGCTCGAACACTAAATTCGACGTTGCAGGAACAGCCAACCACGCGTTGTCGCGAATCTCGCGCTCGAGCTGACCAGGGTCCCAGCCGGCATAACCGAGCGCAATGAATGCGTCTGAAGGACCTTCGCCACGCGCCATGGCGGCGAGCACATCTCGAGACGTCGTAACTTGGATGAGCTCCGAAACCTTGTGCGTGGAATCCCACTCGCCACCGGGGCGGTGGAGCACGAAGCCGCGATCCGTATGCACTGGGCCGCCCCGCAGCACGGGTTGCGAACCGATGTTGTCGTCAAGCGGCTCGAGCTTCATTTGCGTGAGCACGTCACAGAGCCGCATCGGCAGCGGCTTGTTCAACACGATGCCGAGCGCGCCTTTGTCGGTGTGCTCGCAGATGAGTGTGACGGTGTGGGAAAAGTTAGGGTCTGCCAGCGACGGCATCGCGATCAACAAATGATTCGTGAAGGTCGCCGCTGTCATGGCCTCAGTATGGGCGTGCAGAGCCGAGTGCTCAAGGAACGACGTAGAGTGAACCCTCCACTCGACCGCCTACGAATTGCCATTCGTAGGCGAAGCGCAACACTCGGTACTCTTTCGCAAGCTCCGAAGGAAACGGATCGAAGGGACTTGCGAGTTTCAAAATGTTCAACGCCGCGTCATCGAGATCCGGATAACCGCTCGTCGTGCGAATGACGGCTTTTTCCAACACGCCACTCGCATCGATTCCGACTTCAAGCACCGGACTTGCTTTGACGCCTGCGCGACGTGCGGCGAATGGATAGTTCAACGTGCCGATGCGCTCCACTTTATGCCGCCATGCATCCAAATATGGTGCAAGCGTCGCCTCACGCGTGTCTGGTGTTACCCACAGCTCGTCGCGTTTTGGTCCTCGTAATTGCGCCAGCGCCGGATCGGTCTCCGCGCCCGGTTGGGGCGATTGCTCTTCGGGAATGAGCAGCGGCTTGTCTGTCGCGGTCGGATCTTCGCCGGGCTGCGTGAAGTAGCGAATCTCCACACGCGACGCTGTGGTCGCCAGCACGCGATCGTCGCCGCCGCCGATAGTATTGCCCTCCGCTCCAGGTTGCGTGCCGTCGATCGCACCATCCTGTCCTTGGACATTCGGAGCATTGGCGCTGTTGCGAGCCGCGACCGCCTGATCGGTATTGCCCGAGCCGATCTGAGTACGCTGCGCAAGATATGTGGCGTTGTCGTTGCGCTCCGCTTCCGGAACTTCGTCCGACACCATCAACACTTGAAGGCCGGGCGCGCTTGCGCCGCCCGCAGCTGCGGAAAACGTCACGCCAAGAATCACCATGCCGTGGAGAACGCCGGCAAGGAATAGCGTGGTGAGGAGACGGTCGCGAACGGGAGCCGCCCCTTCGCGCAGAGATAAGGCTTTTGAGGCCACGGCTTACTCGAATCAGGGGTTAGGACGCGGCGGAGTATAACGACTGATTGTCCCTGGGGAAGCTAAGCGCGTCGCAGCGTCTCAGCGTTGCGACAGGCGACGTTCGATAGCCTGCATCAACTGATCGCCGATGTTCGTCTTAAACTGCTTGTCGAGCTCCCGTACGCCGGTCGGGCTCGTGACATTGATCTCCGTGACGAAGCCGCCGATTACGTCGAGCCCGACGAACATCATGCCTTGCGCGGCCAGCGTAGGCCCAATCTGCGCGGCGAGCCAACGGTCTCGATCATTCAAAGGTCGGCCCACGCCTTTCGCGCCCGCTGCCAAATTGCCGCGGTTGTCGGTGGCAGTCGGGATGCGCGCGAGCGCGTACTCGACCGGCTCGCCATCAATCAGGAGTACGCGAGAGTCGCCCGTCTCCACGATCTCAGGCAGATACCGCTGGATGATCGCAAACTGTCGACCATAGTCCGTGAGTGTTTCGAAAATCACGTTCATGTTCTTGTCGTGGCGCTCGATGACGAAAATCGACCGGCCGCCCATGCCATGGAGCGGTTTGCACACGGCCTTGCCGTGCTCCGCCAGGAACGCTTCCATGTCCGGCATGTCGCGAGTGATGAGGGTCGGTGCGCAACATTGGGGAAACCACGCGGTGTAGACCTTCTCATTCATGTCGCGAAGGCCCTGTGGCCGGTTCACGACCAGCGCCCCTTGGTCTTGTGCGCGATCGAGAATGTACGTGGTGTAGATGAACTCCATGTCGAATGGCGGATCCTTGCGCATCAGAATGCAATCCATCTCACCGAGGGGCGTGACGCGTGGCTCGCCGAGCGTGAACCAACTGTCGGCATTCGCGCGCACAGTGAGCTCCCGGGCGCGTCCGAGCGCGCGGCCGTCACGTAAGCATAGGTCGCGCTGTTCAAGGTAAAGGAGTTTGAAGCCGCGAGCCTGCGCAGCGAGAAGCATGGCGAGCGTCGAATCCTTCGCGAACTTGATGTCCGCGATCGGATCCATGATGACTCCTAACGAATTCTGTTTAGACATGTCGGTTCTAATCTCATCGATTTACCACGGTCATTTGCCCGCATTATGGTCGCTGAAGTCTCGTTATGTCTGAAGCCGCGCGCCTCAAGTCCAAGCGTAAGCGTTCGCGTCTCAAAAACGTGACGTGTCTGGCATAGCTAGGGGTGGGCCGATATGTTAAAACCCATCGCGCTTGCCGTCTGTCCGAGTCAACATGTGCAACTTCTTGCCGGTGTCGCGAAGCGACTCCCACGGAAGACTTTCGGGCGCAAGCCCTCAAATTGGACAGCAGCTTATGACAGGAGACATTCACACGTGACCGGCGCCAACTCGAAGCTCCAGGGCCTCAAGGTACTGGTCATCGACGACAGCAAGACGATCCGCCGCACGGCCGAGACTCTCCTTGCAAAGGAAGGGTGCGAGGTCTTCACGGCGATCGACGGTTTCGACGCCTTAGCGAAAATCGCGGACCATCAACCCGACATCGTATTCGTGGACATCATGATGCCGCGACTCGACGGCTATCAGACCTGTTCGCTCATCAAGCACAACAAGGTCTTCCGCTCGATTCCCGTGATCATGCTGTCCTCCAAGGACGGATTATTCGACCGTGCCCGCGGCCGCATCGTCGGCTCCGAGCACTACCTCACCAAGCCATTCACCAAGGACGAGCTTCTGAATGCGATCGAGACGCACATCGGGAGATGATGGCCATGCCGCTCATACTCATCGTTGACGACTCCCCTACCGAGGTCCATGTGATGCAGAAGGCGCTCGAGCGCCATGGGTATCGCACTGCCGCGGCAGCCGACGGGGCGGAGGGCGTTCGTCTAGCGCGTGAGATGAGCCCTGACCTGATTTTTATGGACGTTGTCATGCCCGGGATGAACGGCTACCAGGCCACGCGCACTTTGGTAAACGATCCAAAGACGCGCTCCATCCCCATCATCATGGTTACGTCGAAAGGACAAGAGACGGACAAGATCTGGGGGCTGAGACAAGGCGCTGTCGACTACATGGTCAAACCCGTTTCTCCCGACCAGCTCGTGGCCAAAGCCCAAGCCACTTTGGCTGGCTGATCGCGTCATGGAAGGGATCTCCCTCAAATCTCTGCGGGACCGCCCATTCGAGTTGCTCGCGGAGCTCGAACGGCGTGGCCGCGCGGTATCGGCACAGGTCGATCAGGAAGGCACCACCGGGCGGGAATGGGTCGGCGTCGCCCTGCGTATGGCCGGCGAGCTGTTTCTCGTGGCGCGCGAAGAAACACGAGAAGTGTTGAGCGTGCCGAACATTCTGACTCGAGTGCCGGGCGCGAAAAGCTGGATCAAGGGGCTCGCGAATGTGCGCGGGCAGTTGCTCCCGGTGATCGATTTGCGGCAATTTCTCGGTAGCGGAGTTGCGCCACCGACCCGAAACACGCGCATTATCGTCGTGAACCATCGGGAAATTCCCGCTGGCCTCTTGGTGGACGAGGTGCTCGGCTTCCGGCGTTTCGCCGAAAGCGAGTTCTCAGGGGACGTTCCGCCGACGGTCACGCGCTGCGAGCGGTTTCTCGCGGGCGCGTTCCGTAGAAGCCAGGAGCAGTGGCCCGTGCTGAGTTTGAGGTCGATCCTGGAATGTCCGGGATTCGGCGAGGCGGCGGCATAATGTCGGCCGCCAGTTTGCCCACGAACCCAATCGAGAGCGACATCACCATGGTGGAGGGAAAGCCGACTCGAAGCACCGTGCGTCGCCTCGATGCACTGGTTGCCATCGCGGCAGTTCTGGTGATTGCCGGCGCCGCCGTTTACATACTGAGCGCGCGGTCCAATAAGGCTGCTGCCGCTACGCCGGTCGACACGTTGTACGGCATCGCGCTGAATGCGCAGGGCGCCGCAACCGGCGATGAAGAGTCGCTGACCGCGTTGCAAAAGCAATCGGAGGAGCTCAAGCGTTCCGGCGCTAATTACAGCGATGCGAAGTACAAGCGGTTGCTGACGAATGCCGACGTAGTCGTCACCTCACGCACGGCGTTGGCCGATGCCGCTGCGGCCGCTAACCAAGCTCGCGAAGTTGTGCCGCGAATGCTTACAGAGGTTGGCAATCTCGCGAGCAATCTGTCTGGCGAAAACATCGATCAAACCGTTCGCGCCCTGGAGCGTTTCGAAGTCCGTGCCCAGCGTCTGCAGCTGGACGTTTCCGCGCTCGCATCGGGCGCCGCGGATCCGGCGCAAGCCGCACAGCGGTTGGCGGAAAGCGCCGATTACATGGGCCAGGTCATCCAAGGCCTTCGCGGCTCGGACTCGGGGCTCGGCCTGCCAAGAGCGAGCGGAGCGGACGCTGAGAAGCGCTTAAACGTACTAAACACTCTCTATACCGAGTTGAACACGGCCGTTCGACGCGCGGTGTCGGCTGCTCCGGCATTGCCCGCTGCGCAGACCGCGGCGCGCGCCATCATCGAAGACGCACGCGGCATTGCCGCCAGCGCCACCGGTGGTGCGCAGTCGGCACTGCCATGGATCCCGCTCGCATTGTCCGCAGCGGCTTTGCTGGTGCTGATCATTCTTTGGAAGGGCGCACAGCAAATGCGGGAGACGACGGAGCGTCAGCAGCTCACGGTCGAATCGCAACGCAAAGAGAGTGATCGCGCACAGCAGGCCATTCTGCGTCTGCTCGACGAACTATCGAGCCTGGCCGACGGCGATCTGACCGTCCAAGCCACCGTAACCGAAGACATCACGGGCGCCATCGCAGACTCCATTAACTACGCGGTCGACGCCTTGCGCGGCCTCGTGCTCACGATCAATCAGTCCGCCATCCAGTTGGACAGTGCGGCGCGGCAAACGCAGGCGCTTGCGCAGCATCTCGCGAAGGCCAGCGGCGCGCAGTCCAAACAGATTGCGGCGGCCACCGAAACCGCGGGCACCGTGGCGGCGGCAACGGAAGAAGTCTCCGGTAATGCCGAACGCGCGGCGGATGTGGCGCGCCATTCGGTCGACGTTGCGCACAAGGGCGGTGACGCTGTACGTCGCACGATCGATGGCATGAATACCATCCGCGAGACCATTCAAGAGACCTCGAAGCGCATCAAGCGCCTGGGCGAAAGCTCGCAGGAGATCGGCAACATCGTTGAGCTGATCAACGATATCGCGGAGCAGACCAATATTCTCGCGCTCAATGCATCGATCCAAGCGTCGATGGCCGGCGAGGCGGGTCGCGGTTTCGCTGTCGTCGCAGACGAGGTGCAGCGCCTCGCGGAGCGCGCGGCGAATGCCACGAAGCAAATCGAAGTGCTCGTGCGCACCATTCAAACCGACACGAACGAAGCCGTCGTGTCGATGGAGCGCAGCACCACGGACGTGGTGGGTGGGGCGCTGCTCGCCGAGAACGCGGGTGCCGCGCTCGAAGAGATCGAGCAGGTGTCCAACCAGATCGCAAGCCTCGTGCAGAACATTTCCGCAAGCTCGCGTCAACAAGCGGGCTCCGCTCAAAACATCGCGCGCAACATGCAAGTGCTCAAGGAAATCAGCGCGCAGACGGCCGACTCAACGAGCGCTACGTCGGTCGCCATCGCGAAACTCGCCGAATTGTCGGCGGGCTTGCGCAAGGCCGCGGCAGGCTTCCGCCTGCCTGGCGCGCCAGAAACATCCGTTGCGGCAACAGGGCAGTACAGGCGGGCAGAGGAAACACGTGATTCCGTGCGTCCTGTGTCCGTGGCCGGCGGTTCCTGATCTTCACGTTTTTTTAGACGACGCGCGATATGTCGGAAGTTGCCTCACAAACTCTCGAATTCGTCGGCCGCGAGCTGAACACTGCGCTCGGCGATGCGCGTTCGGCCCTCGAAAGCTATGTCGAGCAGGCGGACAATTTAGCCTTACTCGAGCGCTGTGCCACGGAGCTGCATCAGGTTCAGGGCGTGCTACGCGTCCTCGAAATCTATGGCGCCGCCTTGCTGGCCGAAGAAATGGAACAAGTCGCGCGCTACTTGCTCGCGACGGCTGGAGAACGTAAGAGCCAAGCGGAGAGCCTCGACGCGCTGATGCGCGCGATGGTTCAGCTCCCCAGCTATTTGGAGCGTGTCCTCGCCGGTGGTCGCGACCTGGCGCTCATCTTGTTGCCGCTTCTGAACGATCTGCGCGCGGTTCGCGGCAGCGCATTGCTGTCCGAAGGCACACTGCTGCTGTTGAACTTGAAGTCGGATCGTCAGGCTCAGCCGTTGCCGACTGCGCCGGGCGAAGCGCCGCTCAGCGTTGAGCAGTGGGCGCGCCGATTGCGGTCGCGATTCCAAGTGGGCCTCGTCGGTTGGATTCGCGGCGAGCGTCTCGAACAGAATTTGGACATTATCGCCGCGGTTTCTCAGAAGCTCGAACAAGTCGCTACCCGTCAGCCGGTATTCCAGCTTTGGTGGGTTGTGGGCGCCGTCATCGAAGCGCTCCAAGAGGAGGGCCTCGAGGGTGGCGTTTCCATCAAGCGCTTGCTGGGCCTCGCCGATCGCGAAATCAAGCGTTTGTTCGATCAAGGCGAAGCGCGCTACTCGCAAACGCCGCCGGTCGAGCTGCTAAACAATCTTTTGTACTACGTCGGTCGCGCGGAATCCTCAGGTCCCCGTGTCACGGCTGTGCGCGCCTCGTTTCGATTGGCGGAGCTGCTGCCGGTGGATGAATCCATCGAGCAAGAGCGCGAGAGTCTTTCCGCGCCGAGCGTCAAGCTCATGCAGACCGTCGCGGCGGCTATTCGCGAAGACCTCGGCAAGGTCAAAGACGTTCTCGATATCTTCGTGCGCCGTGGCGCCGGCCAGCCCGCGGAGTTGGCGCCGCAATCCGAGTTGTTGCGCAAGATTGGGGACACACTGGGCGTGCTCGGTCTCGGCGAGCTGCGCGCGAATGTGCAGAAAGAAACCGAGCGCCTCGACAAGATCGTCACCGGCAAGCTGAAAGCCGACGAGGCCACGCTAGTCGAAATCGCCGCAACGCTCATCGGTGTTGAAGATCGCTTGGACGATCGCCTGGTCGGCATGATTCTGCCGCGGCAATCTCAAGGCAGCAGCCCGCAAGAGACGGACACCGACTTTCAGCAAGTCCAGTCCGCGGTGCTGCGCGAGTGCATTCTGAATTTGGCGCGCATCAAAGAGTCCATTACGCAGAACGTGGGCGGTACTTTGGATGCCGGCGGTCTCGATGCGTGGCCGGAGTTGTTCCGAGGCCTCAAAGCCGGCCTGCTCATGCTCGGGAAAACACGCGCGGTTGATGTCGTCGAGACCATCATTCGGCATCTAAAGCCTGTCATGCAGCCGGGCGGCGGCACACTGCCAGGCGGCGGGCTCGATCGTCTCGCGGACGCCATCGTGAGTCTCGAGTACTACATGGAAACGCTGCAGGCGGGTCGCAGCGATCCCTGGTACATGCTGGATAACGCTCAAGTGTGCTTGCAGGCGCTGGACGAACTACCGGTACCGGTGGTGCCCAACGTCGCGCCCATCGAGCCGACAGCCTTCGCGGCGACGGTACAACTGTCCCCTTTGCCACCCACGCGCCTTCCAAATCTCGACGAAGCTGCAACCGACGTGGGTATTCAACCGCCGCCATCGATCGCTGCGAAGCAGCCGTCGGTTGTGTTGGCGGAGCACGCAGATCCGGAGCTGGTCAATCTCTTCGTCGAAGAAGCACGCGAAGAGTTGGAAAAGATTACCCGCCACTTTCCGGCGTGGGAACAGAACCCACTCGAACACAGTGCGCTCGTTACTGTTCGCCGTTCGTTCCACACGCTCAAGGGCAGCGGACGCATGGTCGGTGCGCGCGATCTCGCCGAGTTCGCGTGGTCGCTCGAGAATTTGCTGAATCGGTTGTTGGACAACACGCTCGCGCGTTCACCGCAAATCGTCGCGGCTCTGCGCGATGGTGTGAATACGCTGCCGGAGCTGGTTGAGCAACTGGAAACCGGTCGTCCGCCGAGAACGAATACGTTGGTCATCGCGTCGCGTGCTCATGCGTTGGCGGCGAATAAACAGCCGTCGAACATCGACGAGCCCGCCGAGCCGCCGCAACGCCCTAGTGCGGCCGCGGCGCTTTCTCCCGCGCCGATCGCGGTCGTGACACAGGAGAGCCGGCGCGGTGCTCCGACGGAATCGAAAGCCGTCGCAGCGGAAAAGCTCGGCTCAGACGACGTGCTCCGCGAGATCTACACGCGCGAGACGAGCTCTCACATTGCGACCGTACGCGCGTATATCGAGCGCGAATTGAATCAGAGCGAGCCGCATCATCTTCCGGAAGAAATCTATCGCGCCTGTCACACGCTCTCCGGCAGCTCCAAGATGGCCGAGGCGCGTCACGGCATCCGACTCGCGCAGCCTCTCGATCATTGGCTGAGAAAGGCCTTCGACAGCGAGTTGGGTCTGCGAACGAAAGATCTATTGCTGCTCGGCGACTGCATGTCGGCTATGGACGCGGTCGTCTCTCATCTCGATGAATCGACGGGCTACTTCATCGCACACGATCAGCTGCTCAGGCGCATTCAAGAGGCGGAAGCGGAGCTCGAGCGACGCATCACCGAGAGTGCCGCCGCCGCGGAGCTCAGCGGCATGCACGACAGCACGAAAGTGCTGCCGGCGGATGCGCTGGACTTGCTCATCCTGGATGAGCCTGTCGACGATGAACCGCCTGTGAAGGAGACCGCGCGAGCTCCGCTGAAACCTGCCGCGCCGGTTTGGACATCGGAACCGAGTTCGTCCTTCGAATTCGACACAATCGGCGATTTCGACCCGGAAGTGGCCGGCATCTTCACCGAAGAGGCGACGGAGCTTCTCGAAGCTGCCGAATCCGCCCTATCGGCGTGGCGCTCTAAGCCGGACGACCCGGATTATTTGTCTGCATTGAAACGTCCGCTGCATACGCTGAAGGGCGGCGCGCGCATGGCTGGTATTACCGCCATGGGCGATCTGAGTCACGAGCTGGAAACGCTTGTGAATCTTGTGGACAGCGGGGTCGCGCCGGCAAGCGCCAGCACGTTCGATGTCGTGCAAACGAGCTTGGACGAGCTGGCTCGCATGCGAGACGGCGTTGCCGCGGGTCGAACCGTGTCTCCTGCACACGGATTGATCGATCGAATTCGTGCGTTGGAAGGCGCTTCGGCTTCCGACTCGCAAGTGCTTCGTTTGGATGCCTTGGCGGCGCCGGTGAAGCCGACCGCCCCGGAGCCCACGAAATCTTTCGGCAGTCCGACGCCGAGCGCCCAGAAGCCCGCTGTGCTGGTTCCGGAGATCACGCCGAGCCGCACGATCGAGCCGCCAGTCGCGCCGAAATTTCCGCAGCAGCGTCCGCGCGCCGACGAACCTCCGATTCACATTGAGCCGATGCGCTTCGACTCGCAGCGCCTTGAGCCGCTAACGCTAAAGGGAGACGAATCCCGGCCCCCGCAAACTCGCACGGGCAACGATGTCGGGTTCTCGCAGCCGGGCAGTGAAGCGCATAAGCCTTCGGAGTTGCAGCGGCCGGCCGCGAGCAGCAGCGATCCGTCGCGCGCTGACACACACACTGATACGCAGCGAATCGACCCGCCGCGTTTTTCAAAGCCGTCTGCTCCCGAAACGCCGCGATTTGAGTTCACCGCATCGCCGCCACCGCCGCCGGCTGTTGTTCCGCCTGCCTCGCTGCGTCCCATTGAAACACCCACTCCGGCGCCGTCACGACCGGATATCGCGGCCACCGGTGCTCATCGCACCCTCGAAACGCCCGCGCAGTTTCCGCCGCGCCCGACATTTTCCTCCTCGGCGCCCGCTTCTCCGCTGGTGCCGCCGCCTGTCGTTCGCGTCTCTGCTGCCGGGTTTAGTCAGCCGAGATCCGGCGAGGACGAATTGCAACCGCCGGCGCCAGTGCCGCCGGGCCGTGAGCCGGTGGCGCAGTCGGATCGAACAGAAATGGCCCGCGTCGATGCGGATCTGCTCGATCAGCTATTGAACGCAGCCGGCGAAGTCAGCATCTCGCGTGCCCGTCTCGAACAACAGGTGGGGTCCATCGACTTCAACCTCGGCGAGTTGTCGCGCACGGTCACACGCCTCAAAGAGCAGCTCCGCAAGCTCGAGATCGAAACCGAAACGCAGATCTTGCATCGGCACGAAGAAGAGACCGGCGGACATCGCAGCGATTTCGACCCGCTCGAGCTCGATCGCTATTCGACGATTCAACAGTTCTCGCGCGCACTGGCTGAGACCGCAAGTGACGTTGCCAGCATTCAAGGGTTGTTGGAGACGTTGGCGCAGGACACTCAGAACCTCCTGCAACAGCAAGCACGCACCGTCACGGAATTGCAGAACGGCCTGATGCGAACACGCATGGTGCCGTTCCAACGCCACGTTCAACGCTTGGCTCGCATCGTGCGTCAGGCTGCATCAGACACCGGCAAGCGTGCGGATCTTGTTGTTGAAGGCGCATCAGGCGAGTTGGACAGACAAGTTCTCGAGCGCATGTTGCCGCCGTTCGAGCACATGCTGCGCAACGCGGTGGTTCACGGCATCGAAAAGCCCGACGAGCGGGTCGCGAAAGGCAAGCCTGAAACCGGCCGCATCAAACTCGAGCTGCATCGTGAAGGCGCCGAGGTCATGGTGAAAGTCACCGATGACGGCAGCGGCATGAATCTCAAAGCGATCCGCGACAAGGGTCAGGCGCTGGGATTGATTCAGCCTGGCCTGTCGTTGTCCGATGAAGACGCCATGCAGCTCATTCTCGAGCCCGGATTTTCAACGGCCGGCAGCATCACGCAGCAAGCGGGTCGCGGTGTCGGCATGGACGTCGTCGCCACAGAGATCAAACGTCTCGGCGGCGCACTCCACATGGAGACGAACGCCGGCGAAGGCACGAAGTTCACTATTCGCTTGCCGTTCACGCTTGCGATCAGCCACGCGCTGGTCGTGCGTACCGGCGATGAGTTTTACGCACTTCCCTTGCCCACAGTCGAAGGCGTGCTGCGTCTATCCAAGGCGGAAGTCAGCGCGCACATCGGAAAAGACGCCGCCACGTTCGAGCACAGTGGAACGAAATATCGATTCCAACACCTTGCAACGTTCGTTGGATTGGATGTTTCGCCGCTACCTGACGGAGACGTCACCATTCCAGTCGTTCTGGTGCGTGCGGGCGAACACTCAACGGGTTTGATTGCGGATGAGCTTGTGGGTAGTCGCGAAATTGTCGTGAAGTCCGTGGGTCCGCAGGTGTCCAGCATCCGCGGAATTTCCGGCGCGACTATTCTCGGAGACGGACGCATCGTCATCATTCTCGATATTGGTGCGCTTGTGCGTGCGGAATGGCGTGGCAAGGCGCAGGCGACTGCGGCACGAGAGCGAGGAGATCGACGCACGTTCGTAATGGTGGTGGACGATTCCATCACTGTACGTCGCGTCACTCAACGTCTGTTGGAACGCAACGGCATGAGAGTGCTCACGGCGCGAGATGGTATGGATGCCGTTTCACTTCTTCAGGACAACGTGCCAGACATCATCCTCCTCGACATCGAAATGCCCCGGATGGATGGATACGAAGTGGCGTCGCATGTGCGCAATGACACGCGCCTGAAAGACGTGCCCATCATCATGATTACTTCGCGAGTCGGCGAGAAACATCGGGCGCGTGCAATCGAGCTCGGCGTTGACGACTATTTGGGTAAGCCGTATCAAGAAGCGCAGTTGCTCGATGCCATCGCGCCGCTTGTCGAACGGCATCGAGAAACGCAGCGATCGCGTCGCGTCGCTGACGCATAGTGGGTGGCGGCGAAACATGGCTGAGCGCGTCAATGAAATTTATAGCCTGCTGATTCCTCTTGTGGACGGGCGCCTGATCATTCCGCGCTCGTGTATCGCGGAAGTGATTGGATTTACCGCACCGTCGGAGATGACCGGAGCGCCGCCCTGGTACATCGGCACCGTGCCTTGGAACGGTCGGCACGTGCCGCTGATTTCATTCGAAGGGGCATGCGGACAGAACATTCCGCCGGCGTCCGGCCGCACGCGAGTCGTCATTTTTCACACCATGGGCTCCCGAGTCGAAGCGGGATATTTCGGCCTCGTGTCGCAGGGCTTTCCTCAGCTTGTGCGCGTGAGCTCGGACGTTGTGCGCCCGGATACTTCAAGAGTTTTTCCTGAGCAAGCGCCGATCATCTGTCAGGTGCGCATGGTCAACGAGACGCCGCTCGTTCCCGATATCGAGCGCCTCGAAGACATGATTGCCGACGAAACGCACGCCAGCCCCAGCGCGTAGCCGCTGTTACTTCCTCAAAGATGGCTGCCATACACTGAGGCGATGCCCTTAGGAATGCCGATCTCCTTGGCGGGCGTTTTATCCTGCTCGCTGGCGGTGGGAACGGGTTTGAAGACGATCGGAACGGTGTAGCCGCTTTCGATGCGAGCGAACGGCAAACCGTTCACGGATGCCGCGCTACCTTCACAAAGCTCCAACTTCGGCAGCTTTGGAAAATTCGCTCGGACCTCCGGCACATCGACGACCACCGTTGCGTCTGGAATGCCGAGCGCAGCCGCAAGGCGCTCCACGAGCGCTTGCACCTCATGCTCGAACTCACCGCGAAGCGATATATCGCGCTTCATGAAGTAAGCGCTGAGGTAACGAGCGATCGCCGAGGCTTTGGCGACTTCGCCGTTGACGATGGCTTCTTCGTTGGCGAATGTGAACAGCGAATTGGTCGACAGGTAGTCGATGAAGTCCGTGGGAACCGCGGGCTCATCCGCGTGAATAGCCGGCGTGTGCACCGTGATCTTGTTGCCCGTCCGTTCGATCTTCACGTCGGACAGCTCCAATTCGTAACTGAGCTTCGCGGGCCAGGCAACGAAGATCTTCGGATCGATGCCGATGACTTCCGGACACACTCGATACCAGATCGCCACTTGCCGTTCATGCTCGACGATCGCATGGGTCTTAAGCTGCGTAACGATGACTTGCAGCGGGTCGACAACGGGGGCCTCTTTGAACCAGAGGGCTCGTGCGGCGAACGCGCCGATCACTAGTGCGACTAGCGCTATCAGGACATTCTTCAAGGGGGAGCTCCTTGCATCACAGGACGCAATTCTCTCATGACGATCCTTTCAACCCACATCGGTAGCCTCGCACGTCCGTCCGTTTAGCGGGCCACCATCCTTCTACAAATCGCCAAGCTGCTGCTGAATTGCCGTCAGAGCGGCGACGGCCGCTGTTTCCGTGCGTAGGACGCGAGGGCCGAGGCGAACCGCGGTGAACCCCGCGGCGATCGCGGAGTCGTGCTCCACTTCGGTGAGCCCGCCTTCGGGCCCGATGAGCACGCTGACCGCGTCCACCGTACCGTTCAAATCGCGAATTCGGTGTTGGCCGGTCGGCGACAGCAGCAGACGACGATGCATCGCGCCGGCCGCTTTCGCGATGCGTAGATAGTCGTAAAACTTTGCGACCGGCTCGAGCTCAGGAACTCGATTGCGTCCGCATTGCTCGCAGGCCGCGATTGTGATGGCGCGCCAATGCCGCAGCTTCGCCTCGGATTGTTTGGCATCCAACCTCACAACGCAGCGCTCGGTGATTACCGGAACGATGCGAGCGACGCCGAGCTCGGTAGCCTTCTGAACGACCCAATCCATTCGCTCGCCTCGAGAAATACCTTGCGTCAGCGTAATGGGCACAGGCGCTTCGCGTTCCACTGGGCGGTGATCCGCCACCGTGACAAGCACCGTATCTTTGCGAAACTCGTCAATGCGTGCTTCGTGCTCGCCCCCACGTCCATCGAACAAAGTGAGATTGTCGCCGACGCGTAGACGCAGCACGCGAGAGATGTGATTCACCGCTGCGCCGCGAATGATCTGTTGCGACTCGCCTGTGAGCGGGCCTTCCACGTGGACACGCGTCAGCCGCATGTGGCTTGCTCGATGCCTTCACGTGCGACGTCGACGATCAGGTCGATTTCATCCGGCGTGATGACGTAAGGCGGCATGAAATAGACGACGCCGCCAATGGGCCTTAGCAGCACTCCACGATTGAGCGCGTGCTCGTATATCTTGAGTCCGCGCCGTTCTTGCCAGGGGTACGGCTCGCGTGAGGTTTTATCCTTCACGAACTCTGCGGCGACGATCATGCCGTGCTGCCTTACCTCAGCGACGTGTGGATGATCTTCTAGCTCGCGAGCGCGCGCGCCTAAGTGCGCGGCGAGGCTGCGATTGCGCTCGATGACCTTATCAGTACGAAAGATATCCAGCGTCGCCCGCGCTGCCGCGCACGCGAGCGCATTACCGGTGTAACTATGAGAATGCAGGAAAGCATTCATTCTCACGTACTCATCATAGAACGCTGCGTACACAGACTCACTGGTCATGACCACAGACAACGGCAGATAGCCGCCCGTCAGTCCTTTCGACAAGCATAAGAAATCAGGCCGAATGCCCGCTTGCTCGCAGGCGAACATTGTTCCCGTACGGCCGAAGCCCACCGCTATTTCGTCCGCAATCAAATGTACACCGTGTCGATCGCAAGCTTCGCGAAGCAAAGTGAGATAGACCGGATGGTACATGCGCATGTTTCCCGCGCACTGCACGAGGGGCTCGACAATCACCGCCGCCACTTCGTGGGCGTGCCGGGCGAGTGCGGCTTCCATCTCTTCGAACTTGCGGCGCGAATGCTCGGCCCACGACTCACCGGGCTCGCGCTCGAAACAATCCGGCGACGGGACAGTGATCACGTCCATGAGTAGCGGCTTGTAGGTGGACTTGTACAGCTCCACATTGCCGACTGCGAGCGCGCCCAGCGTTTCGCCGTGGTAGCTATTGGATAATGTGATGAAGCGGCTTTTTTCTTCGCGGCCCGAGTTGCGCCAGAAATGAAAGCTCATCTTCACGGCCACTTCGATGGCGGACGAGCCGTTGTCCGCATAAAAGCAGCGAGTGAGGCCGGGCGGTGCGAGCCCACACAGTGCTTCGCTGAGCGCGATTACCGGCTCATGGGTGAAGCCCGCGAGCATGACATGTTCGAGTTGCTCCATCTGCTCGCGAATTGCGGCGTTGAGGCGTGGGTTTGAGTGGCCGAACAAGTTGACCCACCACGAGCTGATGGCGTCCAGGTAGCGGCGACCCGAGAAGTCTTCGAGCCAAACGCCTTTGCCGGAGCGCACGGGAATCAGAGGCACGTGCTCGTGGTCCTTCATCTGCGTGCACGGATGCCACACATGCGCCAGGTCTCGGGTGACATATGGCGCGTTTTCAGCAATCGATTCCATTGGAAATTCCGCTCAGCTTCTGCGCGCCTATTGTGGCACGAGCGCTTGGCGCACGACTTTGGCATGATCGCGCGATTAGTCTTCTGGGCCGCTCCATGCCAACTCGACAGTCCGCCCCGTCCTTACGAGTCGATACCGTCACCGGTCTTTTGATCGGCGCCCGCCAGGTGTTGTCGTCGCACTTCGACTTGCGGCCCAGTGGCACTCAGCCCGAGCTGATCGTCGTGCACGGCATCAGCTTGCCGCCGGGTGAATTTGGTGGCCCTTGGATCGACAAGCTCTTCACCGGCGGGTTGCCGCCGGACGCTCATCCCTATTTTCGCGAGATACAAGGTATGCGCGTTTCGGCGCACGCGGTGATTCGACGGGATGGGCAGATC
>Ga0307515_10010872_pt1 | contig 17366 bp, 17 predicted proteins | sample 17_EM_MG_FD_194513 | JGI IMG/M metagenome (GOLD analysis project Ga0307515, IMG submission 194513) | Populus trichocarpa ectomycorrhiza microbial communities from riparian zone in the Pacific Northwest, United States - 17_EM | ecosystem: Host-associated > Plants > Roots > Unclassified | place...
ATCTGTGCCGTCTTTTGCTGGTCGGTCGACTAGCTGAGCCGAGACGTCGACAGCCAAGCAGTCAGAGGCCTGAGCTGCGATAATTGCTGGCACGAGGTCATCTTATGGTTCCACTGGGGCAGTTGCCAATAGTCGGGCCACAGGCCTTTTGTAGCCGATCTCATTGTCGGGATGTCTAGACGGGCCATTGGCAGGGTTCTTGGTGCCTTCCAAGTGTTCGATGAGGAAGTCGTAAACCGAAACAATTTCCAACCACCTGGCTTGTCTTCTGCCGAGCACTTTGGATGTCTGGAAGTATTCGAGATCCTTGTGGTCGCACCGAATTAAGACCTTGTATTTGGCGCCCTTATGGTAATGCCGCCTCTGTTTCAGTGTTTCCACAATTGCCAATAGCTCCCGATCATAAGTGTCGCAATTCTACTCGGCTGGAGAGCACTTCCGGGAGTAAAAATTGACTGGCCTGAGAACCCCGAAAACATTGTACTGATCGAGAATGCCTGCAATCGTGAATCCACTTGTGTCCGTTTGGAGAATGATCGGCTTGGCCGGATCGAAATGCTGCAGGATTGGTGCCTCAGTGAAGGTCCTCTTTAGTTTCAGGAACGCCAACTCAGCTTCCCAAGTCCATTCCAATTTGGCCGAGCCTTCCGATTTCTTGCCACGCGATGTCTCTGATTACTTTAGTAATTCTGGCAGTGGAAGGGTCACCTTAGCATATTTCCGGATGAATCTTCGGTAGAAGTTTGTGAATCCGAGAATCACCTGGACATCTCTAACTGATTGCGGTGTCAGCCAGTCCTCGATTGTTGAGATCCGTTCCGATTCCATGCCGACTCTATCAGGAGTGATAACAAACCCCAGGAAGACGACTTACGAAACTCCAAATTGACACTTCATGGCTTTGCAATAGATGCCGAATTCCCTGAGTCGCTGCAGCACTTGGCGCCCATTCTTCTCATGCTCCTTCTCGTTTGTCGAATAGATGAGTATGTCATCAAGGTAGCAAACCGCGAAGTCGTCAATGTATGGCCGTAGGCAATCATCAATATATGACTGGAACGTAGCCCGCGCGTTTGTTAGGCCGAATGCCATGACCCGATATTCGAATTGGCCAAAATGTGTTCGGAAAGCCATTTTGTATTCATCGCCTTCCCTGATCCGGATGAGGTTATAGGCACCGCGGAAGTCCAGTTTCGTGAATATCCTGGCCTCACGTACACGGTCAAGCATCTCTGAGATTAATGGAAGGGGATACCGATTCTTCACCGTCGCCAGATTGAGCGCGCGGTAATCCACATGAAGCCTGAACCCTCCATCCATCTTCTTTGCAAAGAGGATTGGCGCTGCCACCGGCGATGATGATCGCTGAATAAACCTGTTGGCTAGGGTTTCCTCGATTCAAGCCTTTAACGTCCTCAACTCGAACTCCGATAGGTTGTAAATCCGCCCATATGGCAAGTTATAGCCGGGCTCCAAGCCAATTGCATGGTCGGTTGACTGATGCGGCGGGAGTGTCTCCGCCTCATCTTTGCTGAAAGCCTCCACGAATTCTCCGTATGTAGCCAGGATATATCCTCCATCATCTGTAGGAACCATCTTTGTCATTGTGCCGTCTCCATCTGCACACGTTAGTTCCCAATTCATAATAGATATGGAGCAGTAGGGAGCAATATCCAGGAGGCCGGATTTAAAACGGTTAGCCACAATACGGCCAAGCCCCGCAGTCCGGTACTCCCTTCGTGTCTCGGTTAGCCGGTAGCAGTCATTCACGGTTCCCTCCTGGACCCTTTCCTGCTGCAACTACCGCCGCTGCTCCCTGCTCACCCGTCCAGCGCCTGGGGCCTATGTCATGCACCATCTGTGATGCCTTCCACGGTCGCTCCCCGCAGCCCTGTACAATCCCCCACTCATAGGAAGAATGTCCCCACAACGTACTCACTGGCCAGTACATCGTCACAGGCAGTTGCTCCGAGTATTTGAATATCTGGGATACCGCCCCCTCCTTCGGAACACGCCTCCTCCCTAGCCGTAGATCCTGGTACATTCCTGGGGCATTCCTGATGGTCTACCCGGTCCATTGCCACCACTTCCGCTCCCCCTGGGGTTTGCAGAGCCAAAAGTCAACCGCGTTGTTAATCGACATCAGGATTCCTGGACTGGAACCAAGACAATCCCAAAACCAAGTCGTGAGCCGGCATGGGCACAACTATCACCTCCGATTCTTGAACCGGTGTTAAGTGCTCAATATACTAACCTGCGAACGCTGTTTTTGGACTTTCACTCGCATGAGCCATTACCTGGCCATTGAGGCCTAGAGTCGTGGCGTATGCTGGTTCGTCCGCTAGGCCAAGCCATTTTCGCAGGCTTCGTGCCATCAAGATGCTCGTCACGCCGCGATCGATGCGAGCTCGCATGCGTTGCATTTCCCCATTTCTGCCCCATATATAAAGCTCTTGAAAATTATGGGTCGTTTCCGGTCTGACCGTGCCGCATAAGTACTGAACTTGACATGAGGGCTTTTGGGCTCTCCAATAACACCCTTGACTTCAAATCAATCCGATGCAGTTGTATGCTGTCCATCGTCGCCGTCAAAGTCTGCATTCCCAACCTCTCAAACGCCAATTCCGCCTTGTCAAACCTCTCCCATCGGGCCAGATGCCGAGAGAAGCCTATGAGTTTTTTGGCTGTTGATTATCAGAAGACTTCTGTCATTTGATTTGGTGTCCTCCGTCCCTGTTTGAAGCTAATGTCTGGTCCTGCTGCGGTGGGTTACCTCCTTGTGAGTATTTAGGGCAGAAGCTCACCTTGTGGTTGGGAGATCCGCATCGTAAGCACTTGCCGGTAGAACGTGGGCTTTCGAAGATTTCCGTTGAGACCCATGGTGCTGGCGGTAAGCCTGACGATTGACCTCCGCCGCCTGACTTGCGGTGTCTGTTTGATCCCTATTGGCCAGATTTGCCACCGCCGGTGGTGTCGGCTGGCTCAGAGATGGATGGCCTGTAGCCTCGTTTGCCACCTTCGGAAGACTAGTCCGTAGGCTGTCTCTGCTGTCTGCAGAGTGTCATCACTGTCATGGATGTCTGCGACGCGCAATTGAGTTCTAGCAAACTTCTTTGGAGGCATGTTTTTTGATAAAACGCGTTATTTTGTGGCGACGCATCACAAGGGGTAAATCGCAAGATCCTGTGAGCGAAACGTATCAAATTCATCAAGAGTGAACATAGTGTAAGGCCGTATATCCGTATATGGCCACGTATGAGTGTATACAAGAAGATTCGGTTGCACACATGGATGTGGTTATAGAATACAGTAGTTGATAGATAAGATTATCGCTAGCAATCACAGAGAGACGCCAAGTCGTCTATAGAAGGTTGCGGTCACCCGGCCCTAGACACGTCTTGTGCCATTGCCGAGAACCTAATCATGACTGCCATTACAGGCATTCAGATGTCTAACTGTTAATCATAAAATATTAACGATGGTATGTTGATGTTCATTTTGGATGAACTGGCAGCCCTTGTGATCAAAATATGTAGACAAATGCTCCCTGCCCCATCCGCGAAATGAGCGTCAATGGAGTGTCAACGATCCCAGGACTTCCATCCTGGTTAATCAGTGCGGGCATTGGTAGCAGCTAGTCATAACTGAGCTATTTGCCTCCATTATAGGCAGAACCAGAAGCGACACGCTCCCTGCCCCATCGTGAAAATGAACGTCAAATGAGCGTCAACACTTTAAGGTCTCGCATCTTGGGTAATATAAGTGGCACATGATTGTAAACCTCTATTCAGGAGGAATTGGCAGCCTCTCTAGGCAGATAAGCAAGCGACATTCCCGTGACAACCTCCAGGACAGTAACAACTAATTTCTAGCACAATGATGCAACGAAGAGTTCATGACCATTTTAGCCTAGAAAAACTGCCAGAACATCATATATTCACAATGACAAATGCATTGCGCTGTGATATCCAATGATGAAAGACCAAATATCGTTGACTCTCCGTTGATGCCCATTTGAATGAAGGGGCACAGAGCGTGTCGCAATCTTTTCTCCCTATAACGCCGGCCAATACTTTGACTATATATAGGAATGACCATATCGCTTTTCACTTACGCAACTTACAAGACCAAAAATTGTTGACGCTCCATTGACACTCAATTTCAGAATCGGGCAGGGAGGGTGAGGCTCGCTCCTTTACCTATAAAGCCAGCCAATACCACATTTATGAATGGTCTCAGCTGATCGCCAAGCAGATTACCAATGATACAAGACCAAACATCGTTGATGCTCCGTTGACACTCATTTTGCCATGGGCGTATCCACAATATGTTATCATTTAATTTGGCCTAATATATCATTAATGGTGTTTTGGCAGCCTTTGTACCATCTTCATATACTTTCTCCTTCATCAAAACATTGTTCTTTAATAATACATATAAATATATCCTTTAAAATATACTTTAGAGTGTCCGCTAATTGTACATAATAATAGACTCAAAACTCTCCTTTCATTCGATCAATGGTCATCTGCACTGTCAGGTTCGCACAATTGGCTGCTATCGTCTGGAAACGGGATGTCAGCTGCATTACCGCGCAGCAGATAGTGTACTGACCAGTGGATCCTTCTTCATCAGTCACTGAATCTGGATCAAAATCTTTATCACGCTTGTGATCCTTGGCATATGCATCAAGATTCAAAAATTGAGCACTGGGAAGAGGAGTATGTTTATACACATATCTGGTTGGCATATCTTGGATTTCGGATGGATGAGCTGCCTTATTGTTACCGGGTGGAACGAGTGGTGTTTCAGGTGGATGTGGCGTCAGTTCTGGTGTCGGCTCTCTGAGTCGCTCTGGGGGAGGTGCACCCGTGATTTTGCATCTCCAACGTGTGTGGGGATTCTGCGCTATGCCATTTTGGCAAGGAAGGCAGCCGTCCGTCTGATTTTCCCAAATCACAGCCTGGTGTCTTTCCATCCCAGCCTTCACATGTTCATGCCCAGGAAACTCAACTCCCCGCTTCTTCTCTTCTCGGACTTCGTCCTGAGGTATCTTGATCAAGAATTGCATTTCCTCTATTGCAGCGCGCAAAAACCCCCCTTTGGCCATTTTGGCCATATTCAAGGCCAGGTGCAGGTCAGACGGTTCGAGCTGTACCCGACCTCCTTGCCTCGTCATAGTTGCAGACATGTTGGTAACCTACTAGGAAATTATTTGCTGCATCTACATATTACATTCGGCAATTACCTCGACCATATACGCCTGTGTATCATCCTTGATCGTTGTTAAAGCCTGTTTGGTCCCCTCTCGGGGATTCTTATCATTATGTTTGTCCACAAAAATCCCAGAGCAGACAACATCATGATGTTCAATTTTGCGGACTGTGCAGACAATTGCCTTCGTCCACCACGGAGGTTTCCCATTGCTGGCGGCGGTGAATCAGTCATGTAGCTCTCTATGTACTCCAGCTGTATGTTATATCATCAATTGACGGCCGTGTACCTCGATATGACGACACTTACATCCGATTACACACTGCTTCCGATTCTTGCAGCTTCCAGTTTTACGGACAATATTTAACTTTGCGTCCAGGGGCATGTTTTCTGTGGCTGCATTTGCAGCGTCGCAGTGAACTAAGTAGTGCCTGTGTTGTGGTTGGGTCTCACCAGGTGGTGTGTTGGGAGAAGCGCCCGTCATTCTGCTCGATTCAGTTCCACCCTTACCTTGCTGCGGTGTTTGTGGAGCCATGATTTGCTGCTGTGGAAGTGAAGAGATGATGATAATGAAACGAAGTGGGAAATCCTGAGGAAGAAGATAACGAAAAGAAGGGTGATGCCCTCAGGAATATATAGTTAGCTTTCTGTCAAAATGGCATGCGTAACAGCCAACTTGCTCATTCTACAAAAGATGAATCCTGTTGCGCATAGTTGCCGGTTGCACAGGTTGCCAACCATCCTGCAATCTGCACCAAATCGGTCCAATGTTGTGTGAGTGTTTACAGGGATAAACCACAGTGGACGACCGTCGAAATGTCGTGTTTGTGTGATATCAACGGTACATTCTGCGTCAGAAATGACATCTGCAGATGTTTATTTCAAACAATCCCTGGGATCTTGCATGATACAGACTATACACATCATGTCATGATGTACAGTTAGCATTGCGATTCCCAATGTAGTGACGGTAAAAACGCAGATTTTGCATTGTTCATGTCGATTAAGAGTACCAACCTCGACATACAAGACGCAGCTTGCCTCTATGTGGTCCATATCTTGCAACATCCAACATCTCCTCTATCAACAAAGTCAACACAAAATGCAATGGTCAACGTTCCGAAAAAGAACCTTTTGCCACTACTGGCAGTTAAATACGGCAAATCGACAAAGCGCTCCACACAACGACATAACCAAGCGAATCAGGGCAAAAGCGGCTTGACAACAGAACTGTTCCGAGCCCTTGGGGCGTTGCGTAGCGTGCGATCCAAAAAGAAGCTTCGGGCGGAGTAACAACGGGAAACTCACTTCTTAGTAACAAAGAGAAGGAGAAATGAATCGAGGATTATGTGGAAAGAGTGACCGCTGTGGCAAGAATGCGAGTTGAAGACCCAGTGAGCGCAATTCAACAGGAGCAGGATGATATGAGAAATGCTGAAAAGGCAGGATTGACAACCACCAAGCCTGAACAAAAGTTTGAGGAGATGTTGAATGCCATCGGAGATAGTCTGAGTGATCTTGCAAGTTCCGACAATGGGGAGGATGGGGAAGACGAGGATGATGATGAAGAAGATTCTGCGGGGGGCAATCTTAGCAAAGATGACCAACCCGGGTGGGTGATGGGCACAATCTCTAAAACAGTACAATATCGCATGGAGCGTTTGTTTGTTTGTTTGTTTGTAATCATTTTGCATTCGCCCCCGAAGGGAGACGCCCAGCTAAGTTACCATAAGCTGGCCAACCACTGGTGGTCTTGGCATTTTAACCCCCATCCCTGGAACTGCCTCGGTCTAAAACCGGGAGGGCACAAGGCCGTTGAAACTCCCAATCTCCCTCCTAGGCAAAGTCGTCCCTCCCGCATGGAGTGTTTTCGTCAGAAGCAGATGAAGCTTGACGAATTGACGCAACCATGCTGGAGAGACGCGGCTGACTACTTCTGTGACAGGGATAAGAAGTACGGGACTACTGAATTGAAGATTCAGGCTGTCATTCAAACTCAAACGGCAGATGATGCAGCGTCCTCCGTGCTGACGACATTTAGTAAGCCTCAGGAGACTCTTAATAGGGTCACTGGAGAATTGCAAATGCCACAAGTGACTTCTCGACCAGGGAGTAGTCATATGTGCCTAGGTTAGTGGAAACCATGGACACACGAACACATTCCGTCCCTCCCGCCCGCCCCAATGCCCGAGAGGTCACGAATTCAGCAATCCAGCATGTTGAATCCGTAAGCTTTAACTCCTGCATATCGCATCCCAAGCTAATTACCATCTAGAAATTGCATTCTGACGAGGACATGGTGATGGCTCCTGCATCGTCGGAGGAATGAATACACAAATTGGCATTTCTGACCATCCATCAATTTGAAATGCAATACCTGTACCTATTTTCTTATGTGTCAGCTTTTACTTGATTTCAGTGACCAAATTGTGAGATATGATAATTCGTCTATGCATGTGCAAGGGTTGGATAGGCCATGCCAATTTTCTTGACATCCAATCTCGTTGACTGACGACCAATGAACGTGATATCGTCCTGCCCGTCACTCTTAAGTGACAAAATTAAAACTAAATTACCGATGAAACTCACTAACAAAATATAACTCAGTGATGTCATATGAGTCATAGATGTGGCGGTCAAAGCGCAATACAAAGCTGAATGAATGACGACCATCATGCTGCATACGATGATGGATCCAACTGCATAACTTGCTGCACAAAGCTGGTGCACATAGTCGAGATGTTGAAAATTGCTTATGGTACGTCATGGAAGTCACAGAGAATGAGCTGGATGAGGAAAGCTGAGGAAGTCCAGCTAAATATGTCAACAACTAGTGTACAGATTTATATGCGGTTAATTGCTGGCCGAAAGCACTCGAACGTGATGGGCCAACGTCATTTATATATCAGATACTGTATCTAGAGGTGGATCAGAATTTGAGAGGTGTGGAAGCACGTGGGTGCAAATGTTTATACATATAAACGATTTATTGGCTGCCAATGATGACTATATGAATTTTTACCTACAATTGTTGAGCACCCACTGACTGTCAGTATGTCATTAAGTTGAGCGTCAACGGAGTGTCAACGATTGTTATTCTTATATTTTCAGCAAACAAACGGCTGCATAGTCACATCCTTCCAAAATGATTCTATTGGCGGTTTTTATAGGCAAAAAGGTTAGTGACACGCTCGTTGACCAATCCTACAAATGAGCGTCAACGATGTGTCAACAATTTTTGGTCTCGTGAGTCTGATAATCAAACATAAGACATGGTCGCTGTAATACATAATCAAAGTATTGGCCACCTTTAAGGCCACAAATGCTAGAGTCAACTTCGCTACTATCTCTTAAACATGAGCGTCAACGGAGCGTCAATGATGTTTGTTCTTGTATCTTGGATTATCAAACAGCTGTGCTACGATAGTATGCTGTAATCGAAGTTTTGGCCCCCTTTAGGGGACAAACTGGCAGCGACGATATCGCTACCACCTCCTAAGAATGAGCGTCAACGGAGTGTCAACGATTTCTGGTCTTGCATCATGGACACTCAAAGCGCTGTGCATTGACATTAACTGATAATCAATGTATCGGCCGCCTTTATGGCCTAAAATGCTTCTGACGATATCGCTACCACCTTCTAAAACTGAGTGTCATCAGAGCATCAACGATGTTCGGTCTTGCATCTTGGACAACATAATGGCTATGGAAAGGCGTTGCCCCATAATCAACTCATCGGCTACCTGTACAGGCATAAATGCTATTTACGATATCGCATCTGCCTCCTACAATTGAGTGCCCACCGAGCGTCAACAATTTTTGTGGGGGTGCAGTAAGCTACACAGCAATGAACTGCATCCCATTGTTACAGAATTGAGTCTTAAGTGGTCAGTCTTTTCAATATGTCCTTATATACAACTTCACAAATATGCATGCAATGTCTCACAGATCTTATTCTTTTGCTTGTAGCTGTAAAGTCAATATCTAAGAACCCACAGTCTGCTTTACTGTATCGTTACCTTTGGCAGTCTTTTGAGTCGGATTACCCAGATTTCTAATTCCTACGGCCATGTCTAATTCAAAATCTTTGAACACCTCATTGCTCGAGGTTATGATCTCTTCCAATAATGAACGTGTCTTTGATTGTGATTTGAGCCACTTTACTTTACAAATCGTCTGCGATGCGTGCTGGGCTTCAATGAATGTAGGCTCGAAGCGGCCTATTGCTTGGAATGATTCTAGACATGCGCCTTCATGGCCATTCTATTTACACTGCGGAATTGTGGAGACTGGCAACCCTGGCATCATATGTATTGTTTGTCATCATGTTCTTTGCCATCCATCTGACCATGGGACCAGCTCAATGGGGAAACACTGGCTGGCAAAAGCTCACATCGCGAAGTTAAACAAATTAACAGAGTCAGAGGTTACAGAATCAACTAGTTTGACAGTTGATGAAACAGCTTTGGCCATCCCGAAGAGGCATGGAAATGGAGGAATCACAATAGTATGTTCACAGCGGAAGATCATGTTTGACATCCACGTTGATCCATATTGACCGAAATGACAGACACAATGTTCTAAACTGGCAGCTTAGTACTTTGAAACCTCCAAATTTCACCAAGACACGTGGAATCGCTACCTCATGTTAGGATTTGTTTTGGCTGATGTTCCATGGAAAGCAATATCTATTCTAGAGCTATGACGGTGAAATAAGGCATGATGCGATAACCTTGTGCTGCCATCCACTACGACTCATAGCAACATTTGCCGGAGGGAATATGCACTGAGCGTGTATGCAATTAAGTAGCAATTGCCATCACATGATAAAGTTAGTTTAGCTTTCGACGGATGGACATCTCTGACGAAACTAGCCACAACATCGTTCATTACTTACTATATGGATCGAATGTGGGCATTGCATGAAGTTCAACTTACTATCGATGAGGTTGATCACCTGTTCTTTTCCCTTTTGTAAAGCTAATTAACGATGATAGGTGAAAGGCCAACATACTGGAGCTAGGCTAGCTGTACATTTGAAGGATGTGTTTGATCGTTTTGAGCTTACTGACGGCCGTTTGCTTGGTATTACGACTTGTACTGCTTCCTCAAATTGCTCGATGACATGCGAGCTGCAATCAACACTTGAGGCATCTGCAATCCAGTTGCCTGCTTTGAGGAACCACATACCATGCATGGCGCATATCATACAGCTGGCTTTGGGTGCATTGATGATCGGTCTCAGTGTAAAATGTCAGACCAAGTCTTCCGAAGCCCATCAGCGTGATCGGCAATTTGGAGAGAATGAGAGCATAGACATTGGGAAGAGTCAAAGACTTCGAAAAGAGGGCAAAGCTACAATCACTATGGTGTGGGCCATGAAACCAGGTTTAGCCAAGATAATTGAGAAAGTTGGGTATTTCATGAAATTTTGAATGTCCTGAAATACACGTTCATATAGCAGAGAATGCTTGATTTATCGATTACGCTGACACCTGGTCGTCGAAAGGAGTTCATTGACTGTCAAAAAGCCAAAGTTCGCATCGCGGTACTACCAATTATGGATGTGAAGACACGGTGCAACTCAATGCCAGAGTTGCTCGAGTGTGCCTACCGATTGTGGGAATTCCCACGTGAGTGGCTCCAACATCCAAAATACACTGATTACCAGCCACTTTTTACAACTCTAGATGAGTGGACCATTGTGAAGTATGTCATGGAAGTATTGAGGCCATTTTGATATTGGACCCTGTGGATGTCAAAGAGGCATACAGTCACATTGCATAACGTTATCACAGTGTACAACAACATGTTCGATCACATGGACGGCGTGATGCGAGTTTTGCCCAAAAGATGACTCCATGGATGGAAGACGTGTTCTTCGCTGTGAAGTTAGCTCGACAGAAGCTGTCCTAATACTATGCTGAAGTGACTCCAACCACGAGCATGCTGCTCATTTCAGCACATATCATCAATCCTTTTCGGAAGTTGAGATCGTGTAGAAAGTGGGACAAGGGAATGGATATTAATCCTGAGAACAAGACATTCTATACTACCCAATACCAAGAGACCTTTCTGAAGTGTGTTGAGAATGAATACTGTGCCAAACATCGACATGTGCCGGTCGATAAGCACAAAAGCTTACCGAGCAGCAATTTCATCCCCTCTGCAACGGCTTCAGGATCTTATCAATCATCCTTCGATCCATATGATTTTTCAAGCGATGATGAACAATACTTAATGCCTGACAATGTGGCTGAGACGACAGCCGGACAAAGTGATCGCGCAGCGCGTCTTCTGACCGCCGCCAGGCTCTATATGAATTCGCCGCCTGAAGCACCAAAGAACTGGGGACAAATCAATCCAAATCTCAATGATTACCACTCCGACCCAATGGAGATTAGCAGTACATTTAGGTTACCGGACAAAACCGGCTGGTGGTGTCAACAGGAGGAAACACACACAAAGTATGCCGATCTTTCCAATGTGGCGCGCACCGTCTTCTCTATCATACCACATGGTGTCGGAGTGGAGGCCAGTTGTTCCCATGGCCAATATGTCATCGGCTGGAGGCAGTCAAAAACCACAGGCGAGACCATTCGCGAAACAGTCGTTGTAAGGCAATTAGCTTGAGCCAATAACGGGATTTCGGCAGGCACTGACCCAGAATTGGATACAACAAACACAGAAAACAACTCGGAAATGAAGAAAGATGCGGGAGAAAGGAAATTGCACACAATCACCAAGCTTCACAACATTTTGGAGATGTGGCAGGGCAGCCAAAACCTATGTGCTACCCAGAAGGAATCTCGCACTCAAAGCAAGCAGATGACTGCCATGGGATACATCTCAGGCATGGAAGAGATCGTCAAAGCATTGTGGTCACTCTTTCAACATGATGGTGTGGCTGCATTCAAATAGTCAGAAAGATCTTCTTTGCCACAACCTTTGTGTGCAAAGGACCTCCCTGGAGAACGAACTCAAGTATTAAATGTCCGCCGAATCCTAACAATCAACCGTCATCCAGTTGAAAGTGATGAGGTTAGCGCAGCTGAAAGCATTTCGGACACTGAGGATTTGCTTCACTGGATTGGGGACTTAGATGATCCAAATGACAGCGACAACGATTGCGCCGCAGACATTGAGTCTGATATAGAGCAAGACAAGAGCATCGAGGATCCGGAATGCCCAGAGCAGCGGGATGTGCGCACTGCGCCCAATGTTCTTGCATTGAATCGGTCTACACGGAAATCAAAGGGACAGGCTGGAAAGGTGTTGATGACGGTCAATGCAATCGAAACGAGGAGCAATAATGGAGTGAAGACAAAGTAGGACAGAATGCGTCAATGTTTCACCAGCTTCTTTATGTATCTTGACCGAGAGTTTCACTTAGAAACATTTAATGGGCGAATGATGAGCAGCAGCTTGTGAATACCAGTTGATAAACAGATGTATAGCAGGCGAAATGAACCTTTTGACAGGATACATAGATTTCAGTTGTGTGAGAGCAAACAGTGCAAGAATGTTACAGCGCTCGGCTTTGCCACAGGGCCAACTCGGCTCAATCTGTCAGAAAGTCTATCAAGAAGTTCAAAACATGGTGAAAACTATTATCGATGACAGCAAATGTTGAATGGACAATACATTAAAATGAGCGTCAACGAAGCGTCAACGATTTGTGGTTTTGTAAGTACAGTAATTACACTGTGATTTGGTTGCTGTTTTGCATCACCAATGTATTGGGAGTTCGTATAGGCAAAGAGGCAGCAACACGGTCACCGCCCCATTCAGAGAATGAGCGTCAACGGAGCATCAACGATTTGTGGTTTTTTAAGTACGGTAATTACACAGTAATTTAGTCGCCGTTATGCATAACCGATCTATTGCCAGCTTATATAGGCTCACAAGACAGCAACACGGTCACCGCCCCATTCAGAGAATGAGTGTCAACAGAGCGTCAATGTTTTGTGGTTTTGTAAGTACAGTAGTTACACAGTGATTTGGTTGCTGTTATGCATAACTGATTTATCGGCAGTTTTTATAGGCAAAACAGACAGCAACACGCTCACCATCGCATTCAGAGAATGAGCGTCAACGGAGCATCAACGATTTGTTGTTTTGTAAGTACGGTAATTACACAGTCATTTGGTCGCTGTTATGCATGACCGATCTGTTGCCAGCTTTTAGAGGCAAAAGAGACAGCAACACGGTCACGGTCCCAATCTGAGAATGAGCGTCAACTGAGTGTCAACGTTTTCTGGTTTTGAAAATACAGTAGTTACACAGTGATTTGGTCGCTGTTACGCATAACCGATGTATTGGCAGCTTTCATAGGCAAAAATGACAGCAACACGGTCACCACCCATTTCTGAGAATGAGCATCACAGGAGAGTCAACGATTTTTAGCTTCGCATCTTGGATAATTTATATTCCGATTGGTTGAAGACATCCATTTATCAGATATTGGCTGCCTTTACTCAGAAAAACAACAGCGACATGCTCGCTGCCACATCCTGAGAATGAGCGTCAATGGAGGGTCAACAATTTTTAGCATCGCATCTTGGGTAATTTATGTTCCGATTTGTTGCAGACATCCATTTATCAATTATTGGCAGCTTTTACTGGCAAAAACAACAGCGACATGCTCCCTGCCGTATCATGAAAATAAGCATCAATGGAGCATCAACAGTTTTTGTTGTTGCGTATTTGGTAATCAAGGCATCGCACTGATCTGCACATTCATAACGGAATTATCAACCTCCCTTGTACGCAACAATACACTTTATCAAAGGTAAAACACCGATTCCAAATTAATCGATATTGCAAGCTGCAAAGTATGCAACAACATATCCTTGATTGTTGAAAATGTGATTTTGATAAGATAATATTAACATACTCCAAAAACAAGAGCCTTAATTGAATCTATGGATGGACCCGCTGGGCGACCCGCTGACAACCCGCCCAATTCTGACAGGTTGGGAGTTCACCATCAAACCGTACCCAAGTTGTAGGTCAGGGTTTATTGACAGCCCGGACCGCCAATTTGGCAACAGTTCGGGTTGGACCCGGACCCGGACACAATGTGACGGTCCGGAACCGTAGCTAACACTAATTCTATATCTCATTTTTGTCCTGGGGTTGGTATAACCTAAGTAACTGTACATAAAAAATATCCAACGATACTTACATACGTGCTATTTATACTCTGCCGCAATTCGTATCGTATTTTCTTGTGTATATCTCCAAACACCATGTAAGGGTAATCAATAGAGATCGTAAACGCACAAGGGACAAATATGTAAAGTCGTATCAGAGGCTATTAAATGAATAGCAACTAAATCGTATCGTGGTGTGCAGCAATACTGACAATACACATAACCTATATAATTAATCTCGGTGATTAATATTGTAAACTATACTCATATAATTGATCTTAGCGATGGATTAATATTGTAAAGTATGTTCCTATAATTAATCTCGGCGATTAATTAGTCTTGTGGCAGTAATATTTCGCCTGTTGATAGTGCAATCTAAATTGACATGTATCTTCACAAAAATCCCTGTTATTAATTCCTTGATAAATCTAGTGTTCAGATACTATCGGCAATATTACGTCTAGTGTGTAATCTCCCTCAACAATACTGCTATGTATTTTCATATTCGGCTCAGAGATGATCCCTAGTACGTCATCTTTGTTTTTTCCTTTGTTTGCCGAATCGTTACGCCAGTTCCAGAATGGTAGGTTCTCCATATTTCAGTTTATTCTCGAACACTCGTCCTGACCGAGTTGTACACAATTGTTTCTCCTTCGTAGTTTCATATTTGATTCCAAATGCCTCGTGCGATAATTGCTCCTCGATATCCGGAATGGAATCAACATCTAAAGCAGGAAAATCTTATTCTGGAACAATAATTTCTTTATTGACCGGATTCGGTAATGGCATAACTATGCAGTCCTTAATGTATTCTGATGGAAATGTTTGATATTTGAAATAGAACTTTAGTATCTCAGTATATTGAATGATACTTGCCAACCACCAAATACACTGTGCTGCAAATGGATTATCTTCTTTTTGAAAATGTCGTAGCAGTAAAGATAATGGACGCCCAATATGGTCGTAATCGTTCGCAATCTTTACCTCAGTCATGGGGTGGGGGAACTGCGTACAATCCTAATAGATGATACTAATATACCTCATAATAATATCAAAATAAGAATTTGAAACATAAAAATATTTCAGCTTCGTCTTTCACAGGTAGGTATCTTTCGTCACTGTGGGGCTACCCTTGCATAGCCGGAGCATTGCCGTTCTTTTATACCTTTTCTTCGACTACCGTAGTTTATGTCGGAACCTTAGCTATGATCATATGTGTCATATTATAGAGTACTCTTTTATTTCAAGCCAGGCTCTATGCTAGAGGACCACGCATTCCAAAGGTTATCATGTAATTACGAGATTGGTTTTAAAGTGTTTCACTCCCTTCTTGGGCCATCATCCATAATAAGATTTAATCAAACAGTAACTTCAACTTAGATATCTTGCAACTCATATATTTCAGATAGTCAAAACCTCTCCGTCGCCTGACGTGGTTATTTGGAGGGCTTTAAACTGACTGCTTAAATATAATATGACACAACCTTCACCAGATAGGCAATTTGGTTTATCTGCTTCAGAGACTTACGTGGCAACCCACCATTGCTCTATCAACATTTGACTTGACGTATCACACCAGCATTATTGAACTGATAGTAATTAACCTTACTCGTTTGTTCCCTGCCAGGGAGTTGGAGGTTCATCCAGTCTCATCGACTTTGCCCAACATCTTCAACAATCAGACACCTCATTCTTAGGCCAAGACCATTCTCTTTGACCGGAGAGTACCCACGTTGTTCTACTCGACAAGGGATTCCCTCGGAGTCCCACTTGATTGCATATTGGCTATCATCTGCCTGACACGTCAGTCTCATTCCTGCAGCTGACGCATCTAGTCCCATTAGCATAGTTTGAATGAGTGTGGTAAGAAATAACTGGCATCTCTATACACCCTGAAGGCTTATCGACTGGCCAAGGTTATTGCATCATCAAGTCAGTTCTAGCGTAGTATGTGAACTTTCAATGAATCCGCCAGCAATGAGGCTCGCTGTCAAATCGACACGAGGCATGTAATCACCCGCTAAGGATCTTACGTTTCGCAGCTCAATACTTCATTGTGTGATTGGTGGTTATGTAGATCTCGAAGTAGACTAGTACCAATACCTCTATTAAGGGAGAACCCCTAACAATTTTGACACCCCCATTCCCGATACCATTCAAGATTGATCTGTATTGTTGGCGATTGTAGATCTGTCTGATCTGCAGCAACGTTATCATCGGAATTGACCCCACAGCTCAAATGTCCCTCAAGCCACCCCACAATCACCAAAAAATACTCGAGATTACAAGCATCTGGGGGGAACTTCTGGAAAGCGAGGAACTGAAGAATATGTTCACCGAATGACAGGAGATACTCATCCGGATCGGACAGTGCATATACACATTGAAAGCCTGATTCGAGGCCAAGGTTTGGGCGCTGGACGCGCCCACGCCCCTAATAAGGTGCCTGGGCCGTATGCATGAGGTACACATTTCTATTTCGGGAAGCCTCTTCACTCAAATTAGAACTGCACGCCTGGTGAGGGAATTTTTGGTTGACCATTCCATTGCCACAGTAGAACGGAAGGCGGAAGTGGACAGCACTTTCTGGCATCTCAGGTTTGGGTATTGGGGGTAATCACTGGTTCAGTCCGCCAACATGGCAAAATTAAAATATACGCCTTAGGCGGTACATTTGGACATGCATTAGAGCGTAATATGTCGTTTACTAGTGCAGATATCTGCTACGCATAGAGTCATAATACCTTTAGCTGAGAACCCATGATACGGGCAAACATGCACCATAAGCAGAGTTACAGAATGATCACAGTTTCAGATTACCCTTTCTCGTTGTTGAGTGGACTTTGAGTGCGGTCATCACGTGGCATTAGGTTAGGGTTGAGCGGCGGAGCCGCATTCACTTTACTTCTTGTGTACGTGTCAAATAGATGAATAGACAAGTCAATATACGCATCACCAATTTGGCAGCTGCACCATAAGTCGACGTACGCTTCCCTC
>Ga0307515_10010873_pt1 | contig 17366 bp, 12 predicted proteins | sample 17_EM_MG_FD_194513 | JGI IMG/M metagenome (GOLD analysis project Ga0307515, IMG submission 194513) | Populus trichocarpa ectomycorrhiza microbial communities from riparian zone in the Pacific Northwest, United States - 17_EM | ecosystem: Host-associated > Plants > Roots > Unclassified | place...
GAAAAGCCGCAATATATTCAGTGAATCCACATGGTTTTCTGCGAGATCCTGGAATACCAGGTTGAAGTGCTTTGAGACTGGTCCACGCGCGGCTGAGTAGCCATCTTCCCATCGAAGAATCTGTACATTCATTAGAAGATGCGTTGGAATCCCATTGTGCACATGAGATGCGGCATTGTTGGAAAAGGAGTGTCTCACTTGGTCGGGTTGTTTATGATATCTGTCGAGGTACTCCTGAAGATTAACATTATTTTCCTTGATATATGATGCCGATTGGTCAATAGCGTGTGGTAATAACCCAACTTCTTTAACGATTTGCTTTGCCAGTTTACCCCTCTCGTCGTCTCTCCTTAGTTCGGATGATCTGTGAAACAGTTCCACAGCATCATCCAACTCTGGTTCTTTCAACTCGTAGCATAGAAGTCGGCTACCTGTAATCTTCTCCACGGCTTTGGCTCGCTGTGAAGTCATAATGACATGCCCATGAGCTTTCGGGGGCAAAAGGTTCATTACTATCTGATGCTCTTCTTCGGCGATATTGTCGATCATGAGTAGCCAGTTTTCGGTTTCGGAGAGATGATTCCGAACTGAAGTTACTTTGAGATGTGATTCTGGTTTGTTTTTCTCGGGTAAGTCTAACATGTCGAGGATTTTTTGAAGAGATTCCAATAGCTTGGATTCGGAGCCCGCAACTACGTAGAAACAATCTGAATATGTTTCGCCAAAATCATATACGTATTTAAGCATCTGATGATCTTAGCAAGCTTCCTGGGTATCTTAAGCCTATCAGAAAGGACGTACTAGTTGCGTCTTTCCAATACCTGTCATGCCAAAGATGCCAGCACGATTTACGCAGCATTTCCCCAGATTCGATTGATATGTACCCCTAATCCAGCTCAACTCTTTATCCCGACCAACAAAAGCTGGGCTTAGCCAGGCTGGAATATTGTTGTGGCGGCGATTTGCTGTTTGAGGTGGCATTTTGAGAGGGGCCTGTTCACTCAACCATGCAATTTCCTCAAGCTGTTTTCGTAACCCTATTAGTTTAAATCTCCATAATTAGCATGAGCACACATGCTTGAATCATGATGGCTGAATTTTAGCCGAGCGAGCCTACCTTCAATACCAGCGTAGGTGTAGGCGACAGCAAATCCTTGGATATATCCTGACTGCCGCTTGATGTTCGCCAAACACTGCTGTAGGTTGATTTTGTCCGCTGGCCTGACAGTGGTATGAGCCACAGTCCCTGTAGATGTGAGTCTCATAGCTTTCTTCAAAATTACGCCACTTTAATGTGACGAGCATTAACGGAATACGAACCGAGAGCGCTGCGTTGCGATTGCCTGGTAGTTATAATGCAAAATGTAAGAATCTCCACATATATCCGAGCCAATGGGGGGCGCAGATGAGAGTGTGGGTCATCTGAGAGTAGGACTTTGTACTGTTCATATAGTGGTAGGGCTTCTGTGAGCTCCTGGAATGATTCTGTAATAAAGGGCGGAATTCTTGTGAGGTCGTTTACTATCTAGACCGGAAAAGACGGGTTAGAAACGTGTCTAATGTGCTGTTGAATGAAAGAAGAATGTGCTGGTACCAGAAGAACAAATTTTATAGAACCCCAGATAAGACTCGCCGGCTGGGATGGTTGACAAATGGTGTCAAGTGCACTCTGAAAGCGATTGAGCGACTCAACAATCCTATCGAGAACACCAAGGAATCTGTGAAACCCCCTATGCTCATGCAAACTTCCTGAGTGCTCCGCATTCGCGGCGCGGAGAGCATCTTTGACCGAATCAATAGTACTTGATTGCTGACAGACTGCATCATATTCTTGTTGTGTAATCGTAATTCCGACCTTCCCTGCAAGCAAACCCAGTGCGACTTCATAGATGTTACGACCATCTTCATTGATCTCAGTATTGGTAAAAAATGTTGAGGATGTGTGCGAGCTATCAGTGAAGCTCTTCGTCCGGCCTTGGCTATCATCAATCTCTCCGCTCCACATAGCGAGTTTCCACTGTGCATGGTTGCCAGGACGATATTTCTATGTCCTAATGATTGAGATGGGGCCTACTCATATACACAACAAAGCTACGTTATTTGGGCAACATTGCTTGCGCCTTCATCGTGCTGTGAAATTATAGGCACTGGACCAGCATACACCAACGTAGCACGAGGAGCATCCCGTGATTTTGTGTTGCAGTGATGCCCGTCTGCCTTCTTTCGGTCAGCAGGGATAGATGTCGCATAATCATATGCAAGATGCCTAGTGTTACATTGGGAGAATGAGGCGACGGAGAAGTACATCTATTTTAGCCTCTTGATTCTACAGCACAACAAGAAGTTGTCCAGTCATTCGCACTGCTGGGGTCATGTGGGGGCCTTACGAGAGCAGCTGCTTGACGCATCCGGCCAGGCAAACTATTGATTCGTGTTAAACTCTTTTGGTTGCAAGATAGAATGCATTTGGCAAGCCTTGTCATGCGCCTCTATGGCGATCCGATGAACAGTGATTTACTGGAAGAGCAAGGGTGAGGCGTGCTAGGTCCTAAAACGAGCGGTGAGATAATCCTTGTGAAGTCAGATGCTACCGGCCTGAAATAGTTTATCTACACTATAGTTGGTGTGCGATGGAATGTGATACGTAAATGCCGATGATTGGTAGCAGCAAATCTGATGGCGCATTGGCTAAACAATGTTAGATGCGGCTCTGCTATGGCCTTATGGACCCCCGAAACTGGGTTATCGTTTAATTGAAATAATGGTTCATAAAACTCATGGTCGCGTACGCACTCTTTGCGGTAGTAGTAAGCTCAATGCAAAACTGTTCAACGCATTGCTTGATGCTATGTGCTATTAATTCCATGGATTGTGGAGGTTTTTGTAACCGTTTTCTTCAACTGAGCGAGTGGAGGGCAAACCTATACAGAATTTTTAGGAATTAGTTTTCAGGGTCCTCCGAGACCGAGTCCGTAGCAGCCTATACATCTAGCTTGTGAGATCCATTCAACTCCAGTCATTTTATGAGTAACCCATCGGTTAGTTTCATAGTGTAGAGAAGCACTGTTAACAAAATATTGAGGTTTAGGCGTTTCTGTAAGATTCGGTCAGAGTTGACTTCTAATATTTTTGAAGGGCTTCGGATTGTGGCGTAGAAAAAAAAGCTAAAAGGGAGAGGTTCTTAACGGATTTTCGGCGCCTTTTAACCCACTTTCCGTTGGTGTGATTGAAGAGAAGCCATTTGCGAGTGTTTGGTATATGGCTAGCATATCTTCCATATGATCATCAACTGCATTTCCGCGGCTAAGTTGGTCACTTGAGCCACGTATGCAGACATGCATTAGATACAAAAGTGTATCTTCTGATCCCTCCTTCAGGAAGGACATGCCGTCTAAGGTATACCTGTTCATATCCTAGATACCCGGGAGGGTCTTCAGCTCGTGTTGTCAAAAGCAAATGGTATTGGCTTGGTAAGTTCGAGGCAAGATTTCTAATATCAACGCCTGGTGATAGTCCATAAGACGTGTCTCTACACGTTTGAGCGTTCTGTGAGGCGTAAAATAGGTTCTCGCATTTATCATTGAGAGCATCATTTAGTTTTCTGGTGAGGATTTCCTAGAATAGCTCAGATCTTCTGAAGGCGTATGTGTAGTGGCTGTAATCTGGGCAATACTACCCCTCCGTGAGAGCCTGAAGGCTGGAAGAGGCTCTTGAAGCAGCTTTATCCAGACAGCTAAAAGACCGGGTTTTGTGACATATTTTGTATGCCAACCTTGCTCATAACCGGGTTCAATGCGGACATTTCGATCAAGTCCAATAATGTGCAAAGTAGGAACTATGACTTCCCGCACGGCCCAGAATGATGGCGATTTGGCGCAGATGGTACCGGCTCGGATTCATTCCCTCTTCTGGCACATTCTGACTAAATGAAGCAGCTGGAGAAATTTTCGAAAATAGGACGCAAGGCAGCAGAGAGAGCATGAATATGGTTACAGAGCCCTGGAATTCAACATTGGAGGCTTTTCTCGAGGCTCATTTTGATGTGTCAATGTAGGGAACAAACGATAAGATCCTCCTGGCTTCTTCGTTGCCCTGGACATCGGCTGTGGAGAGAAAAGCCATGGTATCAATGGCAATCGTATGCTCTTTCCGGAGTCCGTCTCTACCGTTACGGTTGGCTCGTACATTGGCAATCTTGATAAGCTTGTTGAGTATTGCGGCGTATGACACGGAGTCTCTGATTAGGCCTCCTCTCCCTCATGCGCTGTACCGTCGAGAATAATTGCCCCGAATCGATTAGAGTAATAGGCATCGTATAAAAATCGAAGTATGGAGCTGTGGTGGCTTAGGCGGTTCTGTCGCTGGAAAATGGACTGTAGTGTTCCACAGAGTTAAATATGCTATAATTTTGATTGAAAAGCCAATAACATGTGAGTCATGACGTATAGAAAGATAGCCTTCCTTGTAATAGTTAGGCTTAAGTTAGCATACTTGCATCGGCGCATTTCCGACTTTGTGAGGTCGGTGTGGTGCGTATTGGGCACTGTTATATGGTTGCCTTCTTATATCGCCTTGCCCGAGCAGTGGGGGTCACTTGTAGCCTGAGAAGGCACAGTACCAAGGCTGGAACTTTAAGGAACTTTATTCTCCAAGTGACCAGGTGACCATGCAGCTTTAGTAAATGTAGATGAGGCTCAAAAATACGTCGGTATTTCTGCCACAAAATGTGGTAAATGCAGCCAAGTACTATCAGATGGCTATGCTGAAGGATCCAGACCATGGTATCTCCTCAACTCCCGCCAGTACCAAGTATGGCCCCCAAAACATTCGTTGCAAGACGTCTCAAGAGCATTGAGAGCGTGGAAAGATCTTATCAAGAAGAGGGTCTGCCAGCACTCAGTGTCCCTGTTCAAACAATTGATCTCCGGTCTATAGCGAATCGCGAAAGCCCAATCCTGAGGGAGTGCTTCGAACGAGACAGCAGAGCTGCGGAAGGATACCTGAACAAGGCTTCTCAAAAAACACTTCTTTTTCATAGTTGTGCAAACGAAATAAGCCCATCTCTCCTTCAATCTTTCTCTAAAAGAGGCCCTTCAATACGTTTTGCGCGACCACAGAGTTATTTTTCAAGACGTCCTGCAGTCTACTGGACTGATTCTTTAGAATTTGCTTACGCCTGGGGAGTTTATACCGAGACTGGTCGTTGGATCCCTAACGTCTTGAACGAATCCATATCAATTGAGTGTTTAGTATTTGTTTCAAAGGTGGATTTGTCATCCATCCCAGCTCCTTCAGGTGTGCATATGATTCCTTCACCTTGTACGTCTGAAAGCGAGATGCAATTAGATAATGTGAGCGTCCTTGAAAATTCATGCTGTGTGAAAGGAGATCATTTAATTTTGCCAGTGGTGTGATGCGAACAAAACAGGTGGCAGCAATAGAAGCCGTATCCCACCTCCGAACAACGACAAATCAGACTGGAGCTTAATCGGGTCCCGTATTCCAATGGTAAAGATTTGATTATTTTCTTAGAAGTTGCTGGCCTGAAATCAATCCACGTATCTATAGTCTAACTGACTTGCAAAATACCAGCAAACTATTCGAGCTCTGAAGCATATCAAGAACGTTGATTCAATACGAATGTATGCCGCATGTGATGAACCTACTAGCCAATACATAGCGGAAGCTGGCGTTGAAGTATATAATCACTCTCTTTTGGAGTGGCGGATGAGCATAGAAAGCTAACTTGGTGTTAGATCTTGCATTTTTTGTCCAAGCCTGTTGTGAAATCCAAAATATAGGGTGTTGTATGTGGGGATCATCATGGAAAGACGTTGGTCAGAGCCTGCCCCTCCCCTATTAGATTTGTGTTGAGTGCAATTTGCTGTAAACTTCTAAGATCTGTGAATGTCTGTTCAGTCTATTACTATTTAGATCATTAAAGACAGTAGCAAAGAGGAGAGCATCAGGGTTCAGGCTCGAGAGGCCACTGCACTTCTTCTTCCGCCTCATCTCCTGCGCTGAAAGTGTGTTCCCAGTATACGTTGAGAGACCTCGGTGGAGGGCCTGCCATCTTGAAATCCTGGAGCCAGAGTCTTAGAATATGACGGCCTTCGTTCGTATCTTCGCCATCGTCGAAGCTTTCTCTGCCATGCAAGATCTTCCTATTATTGAAGTAAATCATATCTCCAGTTTCATAATTTAATTTCAATACGGCATTCATTGCCGCAAAGTGTACTGCGTCGAGCGCTTCGGCTTGAATATCACTCAAAGCTGTTGTGCCAGGTGGACGCTTGGAGCGTGGAGAGTCCATCAAGGAGCCACGGCTGAATATCATCTCCGGCTCTCCGCTGTCCATGTACATAACAGGTCTTTCATGGTAGACATTATTGTTGGGCGGCCTGGAAGGGAGATGTCAGCCCTTCACATGAATCGTGACGAAGGAGGATTCACCTGTTGTAAAAGGGCCAGTTCGGCTTGCACAATATTGGCAACAAGTCGGGATAAGTAGATGCAATCCTGTTATAAACCGCTGAAACTGGAGCGAAGATCCCAGTACCACCTTTGGAAGCAGATTTGAGAACAAACATGGCGACAACATCTCCGTAGTCTGTATGAAACGGCTGAAACATTAGTTAGCGCAGAGCCAGCGGTGTTGCAGAATTAAACACTCGCCAGGGCATCGCTACAGTAAGGGGAAGAGTAGATCTCGCCTCGTTTACGCGCTAAATCTTTTAGGTGGACTATCTTGTTGTTAGGGGACGATCATTTTCGGAGAACTGAGCTGGAGTACTGAGATATTTGGTTCTAGTCTGGCGACCTCTTTGTTCAGAGAGGTGACTGGATAAGCCGGCGAAAATGATAATATTTTCCCGGCGAGAATATCTTGACGGGTCAATCCCCCGGAAGACTACGAGACCGCATCCTTTATGTACTTCCAGTCTCTTTTCGATCAAATGCTCCTGGAGTAAAGGTAACGGGAATGTCTCTTTGCAAATTGCATTGAGTCGTGCTCCTGAGTCTAGTAGGGCAGCTGGAGGTTAGAGCTTGATTTGTCGATTGTGAAGAGAGGCTGACCGCGGTATTTGAGACAAGCACGGTGAATTTCTTCAAGATGGATCTGAGACAGAGTAACTCTATGGCCTTCGCTAAGGCTGGCTGTCTTGCACGCGCAAGACGAGCGAAGCCTCGACGAGAAGTCGTCCGGAAGCTGTGGCTGGGGAGTCGTCGACGCGAGCCTGGCATCTCTTCGTCTAAGAAAATTTGCTTGGTCTGGCTCATACATGCCGGGGATACACGGATGAGGCTCAACAAACAATGGCCTTGTATCTCAGTGACCGAAGTTCGGCCGCTCGTCAGCAAAGCCCACCGTCTTTATGCATTGTCATCGGCGGCCGAGAAGAGGAAGCAATAATCTTTCGGCCTGATGCTGGTGCTGCATGAGACTGCCACGAAGATTTGCCATGGAAAAGGCGAAGATTTGCCACGAAAAAGGCGAAGATTTGCCACGGAAGACTGCATTTAGAAGTGCCTTTGGTAGTGCATTGGGCACAATGACTGCATCCGATGGACTGCCTTGCCGCCCGCGGGGGACGTCAATGGGCGCAAAGCAAGTCCAGCCGGGCCCTGTCTCAGCCTTGCTCGCACTAATACCGTATGGGAACTTGCTTGCATAAATTAAACGCCTTCGTCACTCAACTCTCATGCTTCGTTACACCAGTCACGTCTATTACGTCCTAACTACTCATTCTCGTTGCCTTGTTTCGTTCTGTATTCCCGATAACGCCTTATCTTCTAGCAATACTGTCTACTTCATTTACGGCCTCCATCCATGCACCCTTCCATCCGGCCATTCATTATCTATCACGCCGCTTGCATGCAATCTGGCAGCAGTAGTCATATAACCGCCAGCCTACCTCATCTTCAAACGTGTCACCCACAGGAACTTGTGACTATTCTTATACCCATCTGTTTTCGTTCTCGAGGCCTAGTGAGACCGATGACTCCCTCTCATCATGGTTCGGTCAAGATCATTATTAGGTACTTTTTCCTTCATGGCCGATTCCGGCTCAAACTCTCCTCAAAGCACACTGAATCAGTCTTTACACCACGAGAGAAACCAGGCTCGATTCAAATGCCAGCCATGGCGAAGGCGCATTCAGCGAGTTCCGCTGGGAATTCTACTACTGACTTTGTTTTTTTACGGTATTTATGACTTTTGGCGCTTGGATACTAAAGAGAATAAAAGAGAGGACGAATGGATGCGGCCTTCCCACTGTTCATACTTTGTCGAAGATTGCGAGACCACTGCATCATTTGTGTTTGACTCCGTCCACTCTCTCCTAAAGCAATGGCCTAGTACCTATGCACCAAACGGTCACTCTATTGTCACCGCGACTGTGCCGCCAAATACTCAACTGTATCATGCGAAAGTATGGTCTGGTACACCCAAAAAACCAACCTTTTTTGCCTTAAACGCGTAAGTTAATATGCTTTAGAGTTATTTTGCCCCTGCTCAAACCAGCTGAGCCAAAGCGAAAAGGGTTCTTTAATAATAAAGTGTGCAGCGAAATGTCTATCGGCATCTATGGCTCTGTTGGTACTACGGTACTTCACACTATGGTTACAAAAAAACCGCTAAGAGTAATCTACTTTGATGGCCAATCAGCCTCACTCACGACTACAGGATCCCTTGACTCCCAGATGGCAGTCCTGGGACTCTATGTACCCATTAACCCTGGGTATGACTACGTATACAATGAAACGCTTAGAGCTCATCAACTATGTGACCTTACAAGGGATCTCGGAATCGACGGAGTCGTAAGGATGAACGCAGGGTTCGAAGTTATGCTCTGCGACTATTCAGATTCTGGGGTGCAGGAGATTATCACCAGTAACATCACAGTCCCTGGAAACCAGCAGAGGGAGAAAGACCTCTCCCTACCTCGAGATCCGCATAGAACTCCGCCGCTTGGATATGGCAATTTGTTTGCACCACAGAATTCATGGGAATGGGTTAGAAGCAGTACCTGGCATTATGGCCAATCTGGCGGCGCTGGAAGTGGTACAATGGAAAAGAGAGTCAGACTGGATTTTTGTGGAATGGTAACTTTCTACGATCCTCGGCTTCGCAGTCTGAGCGGATCTCATCATAGGGGCATTTTCGGTTATAACACGTACCAAAACGGCTGGGGTCTTCGCCGAGGACATCGTCTTCTAAATATCAGCAAGGCAGATGCAAGAACAGTGCAAACTTGGTTGAAATATGCAACCGCTAGGGCAAACACACCTAGCTCAGAACGCTCGCCATGTTCTGGAATCGATTGGCAAGCTTTAACAGAAGTAATTGTGGATCATCACTATAGCCGTATAAAGGAAATACATGCGACCCTTCGACAAAGAGCTTATTCCTCCGATAATACAAGCGCTATCCTAATCAAAGTTCATGAATTAAGCCACGCGGTTCTTTACCCTTATTTTCAATATCCTTCGATCGCTAGTCTTCCCTTAAGTTCAATTATGGACCAGACGATAACACAGTGCGCCACTGCTTATACTGAGCACATTAATCCAGATACTGTGGGAGAATTTGAAATGCTTATTAAAGAATCTATACGCAAGGTCATGCTTAGACTTTGTACTACTGAGTGGAAATTATTTGAGTGGAGTGGAACGCACACTACTAACTTGCTTAAGGCTACCATGGATCGTGGAGCCGTTCAATCCATAGAGTCTAGCATCAATTTGCCAGAAGAAATTAGGTTTTTCCGTACGGAGACTGCCTCAACCATGGAATGGCTTGGCTGGGGAAAATGGCTTGATTGCGAGGAAAAGTGCAAATGGAATGTAAGTCCTTTTTATAAGCTGGGAATGCATAAAATTTTGCCAGAGCTCACCGTATAGATACAAAAGTTATGTGAAATCATTAATAATAATTGTTGCTGACTCTTCATTATTTAGGAACTTTGCTATATCCCCGCGTGGCCGGTTATCTACGCACCTGGAAAGCATCAAGGTGGAATTTACGGCGGTAGTGTGTTGTCTGCAGGAGAAATGCGTGACTTCTGGAAGCCAAAGTGTTTGAGTCGTGACGATTTTGATCGTGGAGGTGGACGGGCAAGAGAACCTAAGCATCGATTTCCAGATGTGCAGCATAACGAATCCGAAGAGGCACCTCCTCAGTAACTGTTATAGCTCATCACATGCAGCTCCCTGCCTCAAGCCCCGATTCTGCAAACTTTTAGGAGTAAACTAGAATCTACTCATGCCAGCAAATGGCCAACAGGCAGCAAGCGTCCGGCTAGGTGTCAAGGTGTCGACTGGGCGCCGATCACGATTGTCGTTCCTATACACAATTCGATTAGCTAGATCAAAGCTAGACCAGGGGTGCCTGTTCGCCCAACTAGTATATATAGAGGCTCTAGAGCCTCAATCAATAAGATATAGTTCTCATTCTTAATCTTCCGTTCATAAGGAGGTGGCGATGGTTTCAGGACGTAGAGCCGGAGAGCCAGAGGTTGCAAAGCGAAAGACTACCCTCCATACCAACTGCAGGGTTGCAAATCAGTCAACTCAACTCAACTCAACAGAGGCCTTGATTTGGTTGAATTGAATGCTTTGTAACAGTGATCTATTTGGACTGGAGCGGCGTGAATCCGAGGCCAAATCCACTCCATCTACCAAAAAGACGGTTTGGCTCCAGGAGCGCCACGGAGCTCCAGTGCAGATATATAGTAAGTCTTAGTACGGTTTTAATGTTATATTTAAGAGGTAGGAGGCATTTTAACCTACAAAAGAAGATTATTAAAGTTATTTATTAAATTCTATATTATCTTCCTTTATAATCTTATTATCTTTAATAACTATTACCTTATTATTAAGCGTAGGCTCTTCTTTAAATATATATTTTTCTCTTTAATTATACTAAACTCTTTAAAGCTAAAGCCCTAAATATCCTTAAATTTAGTAAGTGGTAGAGTAAGAGCTTCTATAGCCTTATAAGCTATATATCGGCAAAATATTATCTCTTATAGATAGCCTAAATTACTAGTAGTCGACGCAATTGGCGCGTAATTAAGGGTATGACTAACTCGACTAGCTGGCTAATATCGAGTTTTTATTTTTAAAGTATACGCAGCTTATACGCAACTTACGCAATTGGCAGTTTTGTTTGTCTACTTATTTATCTATAAAAATATTAAACTCTTAAGTTCTATATATAGTATAATATAATAAGACTAACTTAAGTGAACTTATTATAAAATAAAGAATTATATAATTGGATTTTTAATAATATTACTTAATAATCTACTAGGGTTTAAGCGAAAATTAAACGAAGTAGAAAAAAAATCTATTAAGTCGGTTATTAAGCTTAAAGTTAAATGCGCTAATTATATAGGTTATTTACAGGCTACGTATTAAAAATATTAAATGCGTTAAATATGTTAATTATATTAACGATAGCTATTTAGTAGCTAATCAATATAATTAATAGTATTTAATTTCTAAAAAAAGTACATATATTAGATCCCGCAACAGTCGCAATAGATTCGCGAGCACTGTCTATCTTTTTAGCCTTATAGCGACGTAGAGCGAGAGACGTTACAATTTCACTTAATAGGCAGTTTAAATTTTAGCCTACGTATAAGGTAAGATATAGATAAGGAGTTTAATTAATAGAATAATAAGATATGTTAAAATATTAGACAGATCTTTAAGAAAAAGAAAGTATCTAAGTATATAAATATGTTGAACGTAGAGTAGGATAAGGACTTTATCTATTAAATATAGCTCTAAAAGCTCTCTATATAGATTAGGTAGGTCTAGGCAACTAAGTTAAATAGGTAATAGAAAATAGGTAATAAGATATTAAATAAGACATTTAGTTATAAGTTGAGAGATAACTAAGACATAGTTTGTATAGACGATCTAGGTTATTAGATAGTAGTATAATAGTAATAAGAAAGTCCGATTTAGGTTAATATACCCCCCTAGCTAATTAACTAGTTAGTAATTAGCTAAATATACTAATATACCTAAATAGGAAATATCTATAATGTTAAACTAATAAGTAAGGAGATAATATAAATAAGCTAAATAGTTTATAAAGTGTTACGGCGCTAGTGGAAACTAGTAGATTATAGCTAATAAATATTAGTGGATATTAGTATATTATAGCGGATAGTCGTAAACAGTTTTATACGTATAGTTTTAGATAATTGCCATTACGTAACTAGAGGATTATATATAACGTTAAGCGGCGCCACCCTTTGTCTTCTTTCCTTTCTCTAGCTTTAGATCCTTGTTTATAAACAATCTAATTATATAGGCTTATATGCGTCTATCTTACTATACCTATGCCTTAATTAACTAAGTTACTAATATTATCTAAAGCTTAAACCACCCTTTCTTTCTAAAAAGAAACTTAAATATATCTATAGGACTATAAATAAGAATAGAACATAGAAGTAGACCTAAAGACTATTACTAAAACTTAAAGAATAGAAAAGAATAATAAGACCTATAGAATAACTATAGACTAGAACCCCTATAGAATCCTACTAAAAGTTACTCTAATAACTATACTACTATGCTAATAAATATAGCAGCTGGTAAAGCAGCCGTAGGACTCTTAAATACCTTTAATAGTAAAATAGTAACTAACTTAAACTCCTAGGAGGAGCTTGTAGTAGTTAATGCTAAAATTAAATAACTTTAAGAGCTGCTTAAAGCTAGAGAACCCCCTATACCTAGTAAAGAGTTATTAGATACCTAGAGACTTACTATAGTCCTTAAAACCCTAGCCTAATATATAGTATTAGTATTATTACGGTCTGTAAAGGTTATAGACCCCCTATTACTTATAGATGGAACTAACCCTATATTTAATAATTAGAAGCTTTAATTATAGGATAAGCTTAAAGTTAATGCGGACTACTTCCCTACTACTTAGGCTAAAATGGCCTATATCTTCGGCCGTACCGGTAGGGATATATAGATGCACTTATGTCCGTAATACGTATAGGACTTAGTAAATCCCTTCCTCTCTAAAAAAGAGATAATTATTTACCTGTCTTCTATTTATAAGGACCCCTTTAAAGTATAAAACCCTTAACTTAATTATAAAAGCTTAAATATAAAAACAATAGAGACCTTCTCGGCTTTTTAGACCTGCTTTCTGTACCTAGCCGGCTAGGCTTAAATTCCCTAGGAAGATCTAATGCTAGACCTATTTAATAAGCTTACCCTAAACCTACAGCAAGCTATATTACTAGTTTTTACTACTATATAGACGCTAAAGGAACTTATAGACTAGTTCTTAGCTATTAACTAAGGCCTCTATTAAATTAAGGCATACGCTAAACGGTATAAAGCTAGAAACCCTTTAAATTAAATTATAAGCAATATAAAAATAGCCCGTAGTGTCCTAGTATAATCGGCAACCCCCATAGTACTACCTATATAGCCCGCCGCTAATTTAGCAGCTAGCCCTACTATAGGTTTAGCGAATGCTTAGCCTATATACAGGCCCTTAGTAATTAAGGAGCTTGCTTTTCTTATAGTTAGAAAGGCTACTATATAAAGGATTACTTAATAAACGTAAAAGCGGACGAGGTCCTATTAATTTAGGAGAATAGCGCAGAGTTAGAAAAAGAGGAACCCTAAAGAAAGACTTCTCTTTAGGGTTAAAAGGGATTAATATGTTATATGTTAATCTAGGTTGGCTAGTTAGTAGAAGAAGCTATACTATCCCTTATACTTTATTCCGTAATAGATATTAAGTTTTAACCTCTACTTTAGTTAACTCTAAAGTAAATACCTTTGCCTTAATAGACACCTAGTATACTATAAAGCTAGCTAACCTTTTAAATATACCTATAGAAGGACTGCCTAAACTAATTCTTATTTATGGGTATAACGAGCGAATAGGGCTACCTATTATAACTATCTTGTAGATTTACCTCCGTGTTAATAGATAAAGGTAATATAATATCCCTTTCCTTATTACGGACCTAAGAAGCTATAATATAATCTTAAAAAGAAAATGGCTAGCCTATTTAGGCTTATAGCTTAATATATAGAGTAGGCGGCTTATCTAGCCCAAAATCCTACCTCTAACCCCTTCTTTTATAAAAGAAATTAGTATTATAATAGAAAACCTTATATAGCTCTAGATTAATACTATTTACTAAGCAGATACTATATATAGGGACTAGGCCTTTAAGAAAGATATATATCTTAACCCGCAACGGATCCGTATACTACGCCGCCCCTAGACTAGCTATACTACGCCACCCGCACTAGAGACCTAGGAAGCTAGTAGTAACCTAGCTAAGTTAACTATAGAGAAATTAGGCCCTATATAGCTATAAAGAAAAGCTAGGAATATTAGACGCTATACTAAACTAATAAATAGGAAAGATAACTTACGGAAAATAGAATGTGAGCTAAGGAAGACTATAAACCTTATACCGTAAAATACAACCTAATAGATATCTGTAAAGAAACCGGTAGACCTCCTACCAGTTAATATCTGCTATATTAGTGCTATAGGATTCTACCAGAACTTAGTTTAGCCTAATACTATTACCTTTATAACTAGCTTATACAAAATTAATTAAATAATTAAAGAAAAGGAAGGCGAGCTTATGTTACGGAGTAAGTATAAGCAGCGATAATATATATCAAGGTAGATATTATTAAGCTGTATATATAAACTGTATAAGAAGTTAAGACATTATATAAGGAAAGAAGATAGAAAAACGGGAAGAAGGAGTATATATTGTGGATTTAGTTGCTTAATTAATATATGCATAAAGCAGAATAGGATTTAGGTAGTAGTCCTGGCAGAACTTAGCAGGATTTAATAAAACTTAGTAGAACTTAGTAGAATATAGCAGAATATAGTAGGCTGCTATTAGATTACTGCAGATTATTATTAAATTACCGTCTTATAGTTAGTGAAAATAAGTAAATATATATAAGGTGTTACGGAGGTGTCCTATAATAGTACCCCCCCTTTAAACTTAAGCTTCTATAAGATGGGACTATAGTAGTTCTAAGTAGAGTTTATAAAAGTCTTCTGCGGCTTATATAAGTCCTATAGAGTTAATAGGTTCCCATAAGGGCTTAGTAAAGCCTCTCTATTTTATAAGATATATATATTAGCGTTTCCATTTATTATACTTAATAATATTAATTCTTTTAATAAAGTACTTATTCTTACTATCTACTTTAACTAGTAGGGAAGGGTTTTATATTTATTTGGGTAGGGTATTTAATATAGGAGTAGTAAGGTGGAGGACTAACGTATAAAATACGGGGTGGATTTTAACCATATTAGGGAGCTTTAGTTAGTAGGCGTAGAAGGAAATAACCTTCTTAACCTTATAAGAGCTAGCGTTTTTCTAATTAAGCTTCTTAGCAGGTTATTTTATATTTATATTTTTTATATTTAGCTAAATAAAGTTACTAATTTAGTAGGCTAGTACTAGGGTTTATTTTTTATTTGCTATAGCTTTATAGACAAATTAAGCCTATATTATAACGAAGTCTTATAGGAAATACTACGGTAGACTTGTTAATGGGTTGGGTATATAGGTATAGAATAGTTAATAACGTAAATATAACTAGTGGAGTAGTTGCCTAATAGAATTAACTCTAATTATATTTTAAGATTTACTATAAAGAAGAGAAACTATCTATAGAGACCGTGTGTCTTTAAATATATAACTCCTCCCTATAGTAAAGGATTTAGTACGTTAGTATATTAGTACGTTAGTACATTACATTCCCACGTTCCTACGTTCCTATATTCTAAACTTATAATATAACTTACCACGTAACTTAGCTACCCCTTATCCTATAGCTTAATTAGTTCTAGCGCCTCCCGTACTATCTTAACTAACCTATTTATATCTCTTTTTAGTAGTCGCACTACTGCTAATATAAGGTCCGTAATACTATCCCCCTCCTCTTTATCTTCGTCCTTAAAGATATCTTCTATTTCTAAGTTATTTATTAAAGGTATAGCATTCATATTCTTAATTTGGTGACCTTCCTTATTCTTAATACCTCTTATTAAATCTTCTATATCTAATTGGCGTAACCAGCTAGTAACGTTTATTCTTTTTCTTAGTAAAGTTATACCGTCTTATTCCCGTTATATGGAGAAGAAGTTAATATATATTATAATCGCAGCTCTATCTAGTTGCTAATGTTACGGCTTGTATAAATGCTTCTGAACCGAAGCTTATAGAATGCTGTATTACGAAGATACTAAGCTGAGGAGCAGAAGAAGGTCGAGGAAAGGATAGGTCTATATACACGAGCCAAGTCTCTAAGCGAGCCCCTAACTAGGCTGCATGTAGACGTCGTAGGGGCAGTGCCCCAGCGCCGTCACAGCTAACCTTCTTCCTATACTAAATATACGTAAGCAAATATGCGATTGTCCTATAATATTTAATCCATCTCTAATACTAAGTGTATATGTCTCGCTATTCTTTATAACCGTTTAGTTCCTTATCTAATCTACTCTAGAGTTACGTATATTAGTAATAGCCGAAAAACTAGAGAGTAAGCTAGCCGAGGCCCTTATTAAGGTTTAGCGTTATTTTAATAAGGCGTCTTAGGCTCTAAAAGCTTAACTAGATACTTATGCTCGCCTAAGCCGTCTAGTAAAGGTTCGTAAAAAGGTATACTTAAAAGAGCTTTATTTGGTAAAGTAAGGTCTATCTAAACTTAAGGCTAAGGAGGCTAAAAAGAATTCTAGTTAAGGAGAGGCGGAAATAACTAATATACTAGTAGTGGATCCCTTAGATAATCTAGCTCGTCTATTACCTTTAACTAATCCCTTTATTTTTAACTCCTTTTTAATATTACCTAACCTATTTTCTTTTAATACTTTTATACCTTTCCTATGGCATTTTTTAAATTCTATAGTAGTTTCTAGGTAGTTTTATTATAGCCTATCTACTTAACCTTATACTATATTTTATTATTAATATCCTTATAACTAATAATTTTTAAAACTTACTATTTACCCTCTTCTTATCCTCTATACGTGTTTACTTCGTAAATTAGTAGCTTAATATTCCCGTATACTAGCTCTAGTATTGCAATATACTATATAGGGTAGATCTTAATTTTAGTTAGTAGGTTTAACTTAAATATAACTAGTAAAATCCTCTATATAATTTTAAAAGGTCCTAGTCTAATATAGTCTAACTTTTTACTTAGTCGTTAACTTTTAAAATTTTTATATAGTAGCTACACTTTATCCCCCTCCTTAAGATCTAGTCCCTTAGATCTCTTAGCGTTATAATACCTTTTTATTCTTTTTTATACTTTCTTTACTAGTTCTATAA
>Ga0307515_10010874_pt1 | contig 17364 bp, 14 predicted proteins | sample 17_EM_MG_FD_194513 | JGI IMG/M metagenome (GOLD analysis project Ga0307515, IMG submission 194513) | Populus trichocarpa ectomycorrhiza microbial communities from riparian zone in the Pacific Northwest, United States - 17_EM | ecosystem: Host-associated > Plants > Roots > Unclassified | place...
AAACTAATTAATTTTTTTTTTATTTTCACTAGATTTCATAAAAATTATCAAAACATATATTTTTTTTATTTTTTTTTATTGAAACTTGCTTTTCAAACTATGATAAGTTTTCGTTTAAAAAACAATACTATGAATGAAAAAGTAACATTTTTTTTGTAAATAAATAAATAAATTAACAATGAAATGGAGTTTTATCTATACAATATTTTGACCAAAATTCATAATAAAAAATTGTTTGCTCGAAACAATGGTGTCTCCATTTTTTCTCGAAGAAGAAAAACAGTCTCTTGCATGTCAAAGACATTTTCTTTTTAATTTATTTTATCATGAAAATAATTTGATTTTCATGTATCATGACGAACTACGTATATAAATAACGTCTGGTTAATTATAATTGTGGTTCTTGTCTGGTTTATAGTTTGTTAAATATAATTAACAAAGAAATTAAAAGAAGATGGATATTCATTGTAGAAATGGCATTGTTGTAGTTTATTTCAACTTATGGTTTATTCTTTTCTTTTTTTTACTTTATGCATGGCTTCTTTAATACTGCTTCTTCCTTTTCTTTTTTCTTTTTTTTTTATTCTTATCTCAAAGTTACTAGAGGTTTCTTTAATTAATTAATTAACTTTTTTTATTTTCATACGTGTCTTTTTTGTCTATTGTGCTAAGAGTTTCTTTTATCTTCATTAAATTCTTCTTATTATTATTCTTATTATTATTCTTATTATTATTATTTTTGTATAATTTCTTCAAAAACTTATCAATTTTCTTTCTTTCATACATGTCTTCTTTGACTCGTGGAGTAGAGCGCTTTTAGGTAGCATTTAGTTAATTTTTTTAGAATACAAGTGATGAAAGTAATGGAATGTAGGAGACAAGATTGAAAAAAAAAATTATTTTTTGGTAGTCGTGTACAAAATAGATAGATTATTTTTATATTTTATTTTATTATAGTGGATAAGATAAAATAAAATATAAAAAAATCTATTTTAATGTTAATATGTACTACTGTTAAACTTGCATATTTAAAAAAATTATTATTTTTTCACTTTAGTTTATATCGAGTGTTGAAAATAATAATATTATAATAACCTTAGTTATAAAACTTGAATTGGTCTATTGAGTTGATTCAGACCCGGTTGATCCGGGATCTGGACTGGTCTGGGTTTAAGAATAAAATTTCTCGTCTCTCTGCTCGTCTCATGTACATCACTAGCGTCTCTTATCTACTTACATTATTTTCATACATGATTTCATATCTATGATATCTCTACATACATTTATAACTTTTTTTAATTTTATATATTTTTATTTTGTACTGTAATAATCAGATATGATCAATTCACTATCGAATCAAGAGTTGAAAGCATTACAATCTCTGCAAAACGTTTCAAGAAGCGCGTGGCAATATGTTTTTTATAATTTAATTTAATCTAACCTAGAATTGAATTGAAGTATAGACTTAGTGGTGTTGATTTTGTGTTTTCGTGATTTGCTATGCATGCAGAGTGTCAATAGATTTTACAGGGCTTACAAGCTATGACTTAAGAAGTAATTACTGTAAAGTTACTATAAATTTTTTAAGTGAAATTGTCCTCGAATGGGTAACATTTCTTTATTTCTTTTTTTTTTTTACCTGTTTGAGTATTTTAGAATAATTGGCTGCTCATGTTATTAATTTGCAACAGAACTAATATCTTGTGATGTACTTGAAAGTACAAGTAAACTAATAATGGATCGTGGAAAAACAAATGATTTTGAGGGCGAAGTTTATGTTTTTAGTGGAACAAGAAGGAAATTTATTTATTTTTTTTACATTTTGAGGGTGCCATTCCCATCCTTGTTGGTTGATTATGGTTGCAAATGTAAAAATGTGATCACGATGCATGTTTGATCTTGTTTGATGTTCTATTTGTAAATCAAAACATTTCGAACTAGGAGAATTTAAAGGATTATCATTTGAATTTGTAGCGTGTTTGTGTTTGAGAATGTGAAACCGTGTTCTTTTAAAATTTAATTTTTTTTTGTTTAAAATATAATATTTTTAATGTTTATAAATCATTTTGATATACTGATATAAAAAATAATTTTTTAAAAATAAAAATATATATTATTTTGATATAGGTGTACTCACCTTCTGAAATTCTAGCTTTGTTGCTGAGATAATGTATGTTGTGTGTTCTTGTTTTGTTTGAATTTTAATGTGATGTACAAATAATTATTACATAATAAATTATTTATTTTTATTTAATTTATATTATTTTGATATACTAATATAAAAAATAAAAAAAATATTATTTTAATATATTTTCAAATAAAATAATAATAGTCATCTAAAGATTCTAAACTAATGAAACGCGCACACATATGAAGCAACACTCACCTGTTTCCATACTTTTCTTAAAACGCACAGGCAAGGTATAAATCTGGAGACATGTTTTGAAGAGGAATGTTTTTTCCTGGAATTGCCCAAGTAACCAACTTCGAGAACAATTTACGTATAACATTATCGAGTGTGAGAGAGATGATGACATTTTTGCCATGAAGCTTGTAAAGAACTGAACGCACATACAAGGATCATTGTTTGCATTAGAATACCACTGCACTTGATTATCGAGACGTAAGAAAATATACTGGAGTCCCAATGTGTCGCCCTAAGACTAAGAAAAAAAAATACAGAATGCCCCATCATGAGAATCTCATAGCTGCACTCACAAAATGCAAACTGCCAGAAGTATTGCAGCGGGGAAACAAACAATTTCAATATTATGCTTCAAGTTTGTCTCAAAAGTATATCCTGCATCAGCTTCTGTATTAGCTCACAACCAATCAACATCGATGAACCGCGACGATCATAAATGCTGTTGCAATTTCTGACACCTGCTTGTAACTTAAATATGTCCACTTTAAGAACAATTGACAGGCTTAGTTTACTGTCGTAGCATCTGTTGCAGCTGAAGCACTTGATTTCTTTGCTCTGGAGGCAGAAGATTAATCTGTTCTGGCGTGAGGCTCATGACCTGCTGGAGTAGTGCCTTCTCCATCTCAGAAGACATCTTCACCACAAGCAAGGCAGAACCGAAGTTTAGAGTTAGTGTGGAAACTCTAAAAAATACAAAAGGCACTACTGGCTTAAACCAAAAAAAAAACATAAGAGTTGAGAAATAGTACAGGTGCTGTGCGAGAAGGCTGATTGCCCTGGGCCATCTGACCAGGATTGAATTGCGGGGGTCCTGCAAGCTGTGTCATTGTTGAACTATCTGGTGGCCCAGACATCCAAGAAGATCCTCTATCAACTTGCATTGAAGTTGGAACTTGACTGTTGTACTCCGCCCCTAGATGTGAACCTCCCGCCTTAAAATGACAAGCACCGAGATAAGAAAATTGACCAGTACCGTAGACCATTAAGTTGATCAGAGAAGAATAACGCATAGAACTTGAAGCATATGTTATCTCATCCAAAAAGACCTTGAAGCTAATGTTATTTATTCAAATAACTAGAAACCCAAAGTCAAAAGGATTTAATTTAAGAAAAAAAAGCTAATGTCACTTGGCCTTTATTTCCAAAATAAAAAATAATGACAAGGAAAGAAAAACAAGAAAGGGAGAGATGAGGCTAATGCTTACATACGAGCCTCATCATCTCATTTTTAAACTTGAATTTGAAGATCTCAATGACTACCAGCTAGCCATTAAGACCATTCTACTGAGGATTATCAACACTGTTTTAAAACTTGAAAACAATAAGAATGATTTTCAAAGTGAAGAACATCACCCGCAGACTTCAAAACCAAAACATTCAGTTTGATATAAAGCTTCTGTACTATCACTTGTAACTTTTATGTAGCAGAGAGTATTTTTTTTGTTTATAGGTGAAAAGGTACAAACTGAATCATGCTTAAATTATTACTCATGACATCATAGCAATTCTCACAATTTCCTGTTTTACTTTCAAAAACCAAGCAAGATTAGGTTTCCTCATATAATCCACAAACAGTAGTTCTGTCACCATCTGATGTTTCCTATGGAACAAAATAACCTACACATTTAGACTTATACCTAGAAAGCACATCTGTCTCTAGCTTTCATAAACAGAAGTTAAATATTGAAAAATATATTTGGAGCTAATAATCAACACTTGAATCTAGATTATGCACCACGCACAAACATACGCTATATCAACAGACAGACTGAGGTTAAGAAGAAAATTTTGGTCAATCCCCTTTGGCAAGAAAATGTAAACATGTCCATCAAAAAGCCTAGTAGAATTAACATGTTCAGCATGCATCAAGCCTGACCAGTCCATTCAATGATACAGCCAATTGTTTGATGAGTTTCTAACTTTCTATCATGTAAAAGCACATGCAAACCTGATATGATTGAGGTGGTTGCTGAATTGAAAGAGGTGGCTGTCCTTGTGGAAATGAAGGTCCCATGCTAGACTGAGGTTTGTTGCTTGACTGAAAAATTGAAAAGAAATAAGTCATTCAGAGTTGGTTATGGTACAATAAATAATGACTTAGGAACCATAATCTTCAGCTTACATGAAACATGGGCTGTGAAGGATGATGAGGAGCTCCAGCATGTTGGTAACCCATATTGGGACCCATTTGTTGCCCATACTGATGATGAAAGCTTGGAACAGAAGCTGTTCGGGGTTGAGATGGAAATGGTTGTTGTAATGGCAGATGAGGAATTCCAGTTTTCTGTAATGGCAGCAGCAACTGGCTGGAGACGGAAGACATTTGGGTTTGATGAATTGGTAGTGGCTGTGAAACAGAATGACTAGAGGCTGGAGGCAGGTTTGGAAGTTGAGAGGGTTGAGTAACAGACATTGGGGTCACTTGAGGATTCACATGCCCCTTAGGCTGCTGTGGCATATGTAAGGGATGTGAAGGCAATGGCTGAGACTGAAGATTCACTGGAGGACCAGGAGGAGCAGATATCGACATCGCAGGTTGACTCTGGTGTTGTTTCCTCATTGGTGGTTGGGATTGAGAGACACTTGTTTGATCCTGCAAAGCACCTTGTCCGGGCAGTGTCTGTGCAGCTTGAATGTTTGATTGCCGAGATGGTTGTGCTGATAGCTGAGGTTGCTGTGATGCTGCTGGCTGAATATTCGGAATCTAAAAGGCACACCAAATTAAAGATATTCCCATATTAACTTGTATAAACCCAGGGAGTCAAATTTCATGAAGATTAAAAACATACCGCTTGAGGAGGCTGCACCATTCCTAGCATAATCTGTGCCTGGTCCAACATATTAAGCAACTAAAATTCAGAAAAACTGAACCCTAATATTGTTCTTTTAAGGTACATCCAATTGTTTATTATGTTATCATAGGGAGATTTCTACTGCCCAGAGAGACAAAAAGAATAATTCAAACTGGATTAAGAAAATAAAAAACACTTGCAACGATCCCCATCCCCATCCCCCTCCGACCCCCGCCAAAAAAAAAAAAACCCTAATTTCATCCCATCATAATAAACACAAAAATAATTCAAATTTCACAAAACATACGGCTCTCAGAAAAAAAAGAAAGAAAAAGAACCCAAGATCATGAATATACTGCAGAAGCCATGAAAGTAGTTCAACGAAATAATAAAAAAAAAAGAGAGAGAGAAAGAAAACCTGGAAAAGGGCTTTGGTCAAGAGAGGGTTCTGGATTAATATCTCCTTGGCCTGCTGTTTGTTCTGCTCTATTAATGTCTACATTAAAATTAAATAAATAAAAAATTAAAAACACACAAAACAAAACGAGTAAGCAAAAACACATAAGTAGTGAAATTGGTTAATGAGGATGAATTTGTGGGTTATTTGAAATCGGAAAAGAAGAGGTGAGCTGAATACCTTCATTTGAAACATGATGTCGTAGAGCTGGTTCTTTGTCATTCCGGCCAGGTTCGCTGGTAAACCTTCGCCGGCGATTGGCTTTCCCGTCATTGTTTCGTTTCTTTTTCTGTATCCTAACTGTACGAGAGAGAGACGGGCAGAAAGAGGGGGGCACCGTGGCGAGGCCTAGGGGTTGGGGTTTTACAAATTCGGGCCAGGCGGTTTGATGGGATGCAGCCGAGGCTGGGTTAATATATTGTCAATGGCAGGGTTATTATACCCGGATTGGATTTTATAGTGGTAAATTGTTTTTTTTTTTTTTTTTTTGTAAGAAATTGATTTTTAATTTTTTTTTTTGTTTTTTAGATTATTTTGATATGTTAATGTAAAAAATATATTTTTTTAAAAAATAATATTATTTTGATTTATTTTTAAATAAAAAATAATTTGAAAAGTAAACACTATCACAATATCAAATAGGTTCTTAATAGACCGAATTTGAGTTAACACTAGTTTAAAAACTTATTAAATTTATATATATACTAGCTCATTGTCTTGTGTTATGCCGCAGGTCGTAGTAAAATTTCTTTTGAGTGAAAAAAATCTAGGTATTGGTAACGTATCTTCTAAAAAAAATAAAAATTAACCATAAATTGAATGATATTCCGATCTATTACTGAGATGAAAAAACATTTGATCCACCTTGATTAGCTGGGCTGACCTGTGAAACTCGTAAGGATAATCTTGAAAAAAAAATCTAGAAAGCTCAATCCTAAAATAACTCAATATTGAAAAATAAAATCGGTGAAAAACAACATTTGATTAAAATAATAGAGTGAACTTGAGTCAACCAAGTCAACCACCTTAACTCAACTTATCAATGACAACAAAATGTGAAATTACATTTTTTTTATGTTTAAGTTAAATAAATAAAAAATTATCGATAACAAAGGGTAAAATTGTATATATATATTTTTTTAAATTGAGGGACATAAAAAGTATTAAACATAAACAAAAGAAAAACAAATAATACCACGGATGCCACATATCAACCTATCAAACTAATACCCGGATAATGGACTCAATTGGGTTCAATAATTTGTTTTATCAATTTTTTTAAAACCAAATATTAAATAGAAAAAAAAGGAGCCTAGCTGCATGGTGTTAAAAAAAAAAAATAGTCCATAAGCATGGGCTATTCAACCTAGCTAGCACACCTGGACCTATCTTGTTTTTTTCAATTTTCTTAAAGGGGCGGATCATTTTTTTTAAAAAAAGATAATAGACAATGTGTTGCCTACTTTCTGCAGTTTTCTGGAAAATTGAGGGTTTGGTTTTTTTCAATTTAAAACTCATTCTTGACCCAAAACTTCTGAAAAACACTGTAAACACCTTGATAAATCTATCTATGACCACTAAAAATAAAAAAAAATATCTCAAAAACCAAAATCAATCTAAAGCCAAAATGATTCTCATGATTAGATCTACTTCCTCAGGAAAAAAAAGAAGGAAAAAAAACATCTATGTCAAACTACCATTATGAATTGGATCAATTCATTAACATCAAAATGACACCTAGGCTAGCCCATTGTCCTGCACTACACAAAAAAGAAAAACATGACCAAACAAAAAAGAATCTAGGTACTTGTAATGTGGCTTTTAAAGAAATGAAAATAATTTATTCATGATTTTAAAATCATTTGCATATTAGACGATATTTTTATCAACATTAAGAAGAAAACACATTAGATCAATCTAAGTTATTCCGGGTTGACATGTGAAAGTTACGGGTATAATCTTGAAAGAAACAAACTAGGAATCAAAATCTCGAACTAATTTAATATTAAAGGATAAAATTGACAAAAAAACACCCAATTTTTTATTTAAAAAAACCCAAGTGAACTTGAATCAACCAGCCAAACTCTTGATGCAAGTCATGCATGCCACTAGATCAATAAATTTTTTATTTCATATGTTATTTTTCATTTAATAGATTTACATGACAATAAAGCGAACACGATATTTTCTAATGAAATAATTTTTTAAAGAAAAAACATGACAGACGTATGAGATTGAGATAGCAAAAGCAAATCGTTGATAACAAAGGTGAAACAATAATTTTTTCAATTTTAAGTTAATTAAAAAAATAGATCATCAATAATAAGGTGAAATTAGAAATTTTTTTAAATAAAAATGAGGTACTGCATATTACACAAAAAAAAAAAAACAATAGATTGAATGTTGAGGCTTAACTTGTCAAACTTGAGATTCAAATCATGTAACTAACTACATAAAAAAAAAATTGCATCTAAATAAAGGGCCACAAAAAGCCCAGCAACATTGGCATATGCCCCAAAGCACAAGGCCTCTAGAAGAAACAACCCAAGCTCATGGGCCTTTAAGCCCATGCCTGCAAGCCTACTGTTTTTTTTTCTCATTTAAAGGGGCTGATGACATATTTTTTAAACAAATATATAAAGATGACGGGTTACACACCAAAGAAGATAAAACATCATATCCTAGCCTAGATTCCAGCCACCACTATAGTGGCTGGAAAATCAGGGCTATGAGTTTTTAACCCACCAAACCCATTTTTCAACTCATTCAAAGCCAAAATACCCCAAAACTAGTTCTAGAACATGTAGAAACCAATTTAGCAACCCAATAACCCAAAAAATGGCTCAAATAACAAATTGAAACCGAATAAATTTTCTTTTTCTTGACTTAGATTCATTTATAAGGTAAAATTAAGGTTTAAAATAATCACTATAAGATTTTATTCACCGAATATAACCTATTGACACTAATTTCAACTATTTTGGTGATCAGAATAGGTATAAACGATGACTTTCTCTCTCTAAATTGAAATCAGATGAGCTTATCTCTCTCCTCTAATAGAAAAGGATCGAAGAATGAGGGAAATGAATTTCGGTACCAAAATTGAATTTCTAAAAACTAAAGAGACCGATCACCTATAAACCAAAAAAGATGGGGGACTAAAGTAAACTTTTTGTATGAAATTCAAAGCATCCACTTATGTTACTGTCATTTTCATTTTGGTCCTCTGACTTTCAATCCAACCATTGCCCCTCCCTCAAAAAACCATATGCAATTAGGTGCAAATTTGAGCTCAAAAGGTCTTAATTGTGCAAAAAACAAGTTTGAGGACCAAATTAAGATTTTTATAAAAATTAACTATTTCAATCCATAATGATTTATGAGAAAGTGTATAGTAAAATAGCTATAATTAAAACCCCACATGTTTTATATATATGTGTGTGTGTGTGTTAGACGTCGAAATGACATGTTTTAAGAGTCTATTGAGAGGTGGCGTTAGAAAGAAAAGAGTTTTGGATTTAATTATAAAATTATGATTAAGGTTCAAGAGTCGCCACCTAATATTAAGGTTACTAGGAAACCTAATGGTATGCGAAAGTTTGGGTAAGAGACTAGTTGTGCATGGGAAAGACACATCACCCCCAGTGCACCCTACCTAAGGTAAACTGCATTGTTGTTTGATTGTTTTTCTAGGTCAAGTTTCTATTTATTGGTCTTTTTTTAATGTCTAAGGTAGATCTCCCTTCGTGAGGGAATCTTTATCTCATTGAGTGAAATCCTAACCATTCTAAAGTTCAAATTTTAAAATTGTATTTATTTTAAAAACTGGGCAGAGGGATGGTTTTTTTTTTTTTTTTTCAAATTTGGCTTCTGATTTCTCCTCTCTTAGGCCATGAAATCCACCCCTATTTATAAGGGGTGGAAGATGGACGTTTTGTCTTTACTGGTGTCAAATATTGGCCCTTGATTCGACCCGGAAGGATCCTAACTATCGGTTCAAAATGGCTATCATGGGATGTCATATTTGTTGCAGGAAAGGGCTTGTCGGGTTGGACACTTTAGGGTGGTGCCACAATCATTGTGGTTTTAATCAGCCAGAACGGACCACACTGAGGTATAGTCAGATGTCAGGCCATCGCTTGCGTGTAAGATTTGTCTAATTTGATGGAGAGATTAAGCATTAAATGTCTTGGGAAGGAGGCTACTTTAGCAGCTTTTCAGTGAAAAGCTAAAGAAGAAGATGAACAATCAACCCCAAAACGGCGGTGTTTTGGTAAAGTTTATTATACTAATTCAATTTCTGATTTCTCTTAATTACACCCTTAATTGGCTTCAAACTTTCAATTTTGTTCAATTTTGCCCCTGACAAACTTCAATTTCAGCCCTGGATTTTAGTGTCTTTTTCCTTTTGGTCTTTTGTTTTAGATTTTTTACAATTTAACCCCTAATTGGCCATTAAACTTTTAAATTTCTTCAATTTCACCCTTGATTTCAGCTAATTAGGTCCTTGGAGTTTGACACCTTTTCCAAAATGATCCTTGCTTCAATTTAGCCTTTAATTGACCCCAAAACTTTGATTTTCTTCGAATTTTACCCCTAATTTCAATCAATTGACTTGATAAAAATTAAATTTGGTCTTCTAAAATTCTAATTTTCTCAATTAAGCCCAAATTAAACTCCTAAACTTAAGTTTTCACCAATTAAGCCTTTAATAAAATTAATTTGACTCATTTAAGTATAATGAAGTTCTTGCACCTAATTAAATTTTTAATTGGACCTAAATTAGTTCTTAAACATAATTAAACTTTAATTTGCCCCATGATTAAATCAAATTGACCTACTAAAAATCTAATTATATCCTTAGACTTAATTTTTATGCAAATTTGTCCAATAATCATGTAACTTGACCAAGTTGCAGCAGAAACATTCCCAACAGTAAGGTGAGCAAAGGGCTGCTGGGTACTGTCGTGAAACTAGGGACAATGAGGAGCTGTGTGACCAAAATTTGAGCACAGTTGGAAGCAGACATGCTACTGTCCAGACCACTGTCCGTCTAGAGAGCTTTTGTTGCGCTTATTCTGCTACCAATTGTTTGGCCTCCAGTCGGCAACAGATTGACCCCTGTTTTGGTGATTGTAGCGATTGCTGTTGGGATGCTAGTTGCCATGAGAACGCCCCCTGTTACGGCTAAAAGTTGAGCTATGATGAGACATAACAAGATGAGTAGAAGGCTGTGGTGTTGGCAGCAATGGTGGCTGTGGCGGCAGAGATGAAGACAATAGAAAATGATTAGTATCCATGGAATGAAGGGAGTTCTTATACAGAAATTCATGGGTAAGAAGGTGGTCGTGAAGATCAGCATAAGACAACGGTTCTGCCTTGGTTATAAGACTTGTTACCAAGTCTTTGAACTCACCACGAAGGCCACGAAACACATATAGATTAAAGTCTTCAAGAGACATGGGCTGATCAACATCAGCTAATTCATTAAATAATGATTTGGCATGCTGCATGTATATACTAATTGATGAGTCACCTTGCCGAAGATCTTGAAAGGAACCATGAAGTTGCATGATACGAGAATTAGATGGAGACGCAAGAGCTTTCTCAAGTGTGCCAAACACATTGCAAGGTATGACAATCTACCACGAGATGCAACACATCCACGGAGAGAGAGGAAAGCAATACACTTAAAATAAGTTGATCCTGTTGCTTCCAACGAAGAAAAGAAAGGCTGATTATAGAGGAAAAACCAGCAGAACCGTAAAAAACATGAGATGAAGGACACAACACTGAGCCATTAACGAAGTGAAAACACCTTGACCAAGAAGATAGGGCTTCATCTGCATTCACTAATAGAGATAATTTGTGTTCATAAGTTTCAACAAAACAATTTGGTGGGTGTTTGATAGAGCAACGATAGCTGGAGGTTGTGTTCCCATAATGTGTAGAGGAACGACAAAAATTTGCGATGAGGAGTCATTGATGTGTTCTGCAAGTGAAGGCTGCTGCTGTGAAGGAAGGACACCACCGCCGGCAGCTTGTAGATGGTTGGCCGGCTGGGCTGCACCACCGGTGGTGAGGGAGAAGTCGGCGGCAACAATAGTAGAATCCATTTAGGAGAGGAAGAGAGAAAGCCTACTGTAAGGGGGATAGGGAGAGAAGAGTTCTGATGACAGAAGGCTCTGATACCAAGTTGAGAATAATTAGGAGGCTTGACCTATTGGTTTGCCAATCTTTTCTATATATATGTGTAGGGTAATATACAATAGTAATGGTTGAGATTACAACATAATAGTATGCCTATAATATTTTCTATATAGGTACATTCTATAATAGTGAGTAATTTAATTCGGCCCTATTCAATGTTCTGCTAAGATAGTAAAGATATTCTCCTTTCCCTAATTATTCTCTTGTGCCAATAACATGCCGAATGACTGCATTTGAGCTATAATGTGAAGGATGAGGAGTCATCTAGGGATTGATGCTTGTAAACTAAGAGACTAAGTAAATACTCATTGATTTTATCAAAGGCATTATTACAAGTCTCATCCTAATGAGATGTGACTCCTTTTCTTAGCAAATGGTTTAATTATTTACATCAACCAGTTAAATTAAAAATAGACCTTAAAAGATAGTGTCAATTTTTCTTAAAGACTTTTCAACTCATAATGTTTTTTGGCTTCTATATCTTGAGGTAACATCAATTTTTGATTGATCAATCTTGATTCCTTGATGTTGTATTAAGAAGTTCCAAGAACTTTCCTAAGGATACACAAAAGCACACTTTATTAGGATATTTCTTAGTAAAAATTGACATAAGCATTTAAACACTACGTAAAGGTTTTGTAGGTGACGTTTGTTTTTTTTTTTTTTTACTTCATTGCCAAACCATCAACATAGCACTCAATATTGTTAAAGAGCAAGTCATCAAAGATCTTATGCATTGCTTTAAAGAGTTACACTTGTATTTTTAAGGTTAAAGGGTAAGGCTTTGTAAGAGTATAATTCTTTTGAGGTTTGAAATGTTATTATCTCCTCGTTCTTGGAAGCCATTTGGATTTGGTTATAACTAGAATAATATCCATGAATGAGATTGCGTCATGTCTTATGGTAGCATCAACTATTATTTTGATAATGGAGAGTTGAATATGATTGTTAAGGTCAAGCATTTTGAGATCTCTAAATTCTATAGAAACATGAATTTGATCATTTTTCTCCATCTAAACTATATTTAAGATTTGTATAGGAATAAAACCCATTTAAATAAATTTATTAACTTCATTCTTAATTTGCAAGATAAATTGAGGGTGAAAGCAACATTTATCTTACTTGATAGGCTTCACCCTTTTCCTTACCACTGGATGATGAACTTTCACCTTGGGTTTTAGGCTTGTCATCTCTTCAAATGTATGTGTAAACACATCTTGGTACTCCTTTAGAATTTATATGTAAGTTTTTTCTTTATTAAATGATAACTTTGTATTTATTGTTTGTGCTTTTTTATGTTATTCGAGAAATGCAACAATAAGTTGGTTAAGAACATGCTCTTCATAGAATTTATTATATGATTTTCTAAAGTAGCTAGCAGGAATATGATAAGAACTCTATCTTAATGAACATAAAAGTGGCATTACTTCTAACAAGAGTTTAAATTTTTATTATAATTCATGAAGACAAGATTAACATATGTGCTAAAGTAGTTATAAACCATGTTAACAATTTTGATGTAGTCTTTAGAGTGCATAATATTATACTACATAAAAAAGTTATGGTTTACTTTGAGAATATTAGTAGAATTTAAGTATTTAAATTGAGAAATATCTTCAATTGTAAGTATAATATTAGCAAGCAAAAAGATATATATATATATATATATATATTAAAATATAATTTGAGATTATAGAATATATAGTTTGTAATGAATATATGTAAACATATCCCCCATAAAAAATAAACTCTCTCCCCTCTAAAGTTTTTATAAAAACGAACTTCTATAGTACTATAATAACTTGTACTGAGTATCATAAGTTTATAGAACCTATTTTGTGAGCTTCATAGAATGTATGCATGTGCTTGTGTGTATATATGTGTATGTGTCTGTCAAAGATTGGCATTTGAAACTAAGAAGTTGAAAATAATAATTAAACTTATTTTTGAAAGTTATTCAATTTATTTAAAAAGAAAACACTTATTTATTATTTATTATAGTGTTGTTTTAGTTTCTATAAATATTTTTTTTTATTACGCTAAGCCAACTAATTCTCCTTCTATATATATTTTTTCAATGATAAAAGGGTATAGTTAGATTAATTTATATGTCATTTGAGACTCTTTTTTTTTACGATATTAAAAGTGCTCTTACAGGTTATTTTGATGCATGTAGAGAGATAAATTCCTTCATGTGTTAGTCTTAAGATTTGAACTCGGAAGTCAAAGGAATCCATCAAGTGCAAATGGCTTCATAGTTAGGAATTCCAAATGTGCTAGATTGTAAAACTTGCACCGGCGCATGCATTATCCTCTTAAACTTGTTATCATTGTCAATAATGGCATAGTTACATAAGCCATTCATGGAAAAGAGGGATCGGAATTTGATCGACAAAATAATGTATCGAGTAATTAACAAGGTTGGCCTTTAGAAGAAAAGATTTGTGAAATCCTTAATTTTTATTGAACTAACAGGTGGAAGAGTTGTGAAGCGGAACATGAACATAACAGGAACGAAGAACCAGGGATTTTCCTTCATTTCGACATTGAATTTCAAGTACGACACCAACTTGACACTTGAACGTTTAGAGACCTTTCCCGTACTTCACAAACATATACGAAAGGTTCCCAACTTGTACAATATCTAACTACAACATTTAACAATGATAACAGCATTATTCTTGGGTATGAGCTTTGTGTTCTGAGTCACAATTTGAATACCCCTCTTGAAGATTAACAGAAAAGTGTGTGTTAGTTTCAACTTTAATCAGAGTTTTACCAATTAATGGAGTCCAAACTGAATGGTTGCTCCTGCTGTGGCTGTGGCGCTGAGTCTAAAACCTTAGAAGAAGAAGCTTGGAAATTTGAACCTAAAGCAGCCCCATACTCATGAGGGATCCCATTTGTCAGAAACGAGTAATTTGTAGTTGTAGCTTCTCTTTGTTGATAACTCCTGAGTTGCAATGCTTTGAGCAGCAAGGAATTCATTGTAAGGTTTGTGCTTAGCAATCCTGAAGGCCATGCGAGTGAAGGGAGAGTTGCTGCTTCTCTTGCTGCAGCCCAATTCATGTGCGAGTCCACATTCACATTGCTTTCGTTGTTGTAACTGTGTGCTAAAATGTTATTGAACCCACTGGATGAATTGGCAATATCTCCGAACTTATCATTGACAATTGAGTTTGTATCACATGGAGACCCTAGAGATTGCTGAGAGGATGGTTCCTGCTGTGGTTTTTTGACTTCTGTGCTCTTCTGAAAAACCCTACAAACTACCCATTCCTCCTGTGAGAATGAAACAGTCAAGAAATTAGCTAGTCTTATGAACCCCGACCACATAGAAAATGAAATGATAATAAACGTGTAAAGATTGAAATGTCGAGTACATATTCATTACCTTTGTGGACTTGAAAGGATGCTTGTCATCTAGCCTGTACTCATGCATAACCCAGTTACTTTTCTCACCCCTTGGAGCTCTACCCCTGTAGAACACTAGGGTTTTCTTCATCCCTACCAGCACTCCAGCACGAAAGATTTCCTTGTCTTTCCCTGTGGTTTTCCAGTAGCCTGCTTCTGTGGCTCTGTTGGTTCGGAGTCCAGTTGGGTATTTTCTGTCTCTCAAGCTAAAGAAGTACCATTCTTTCTCTCCCATGGACGCCTTGCCTGTACAATATGCATGCTAATTTAGAATCACTCCTTCTGGCTTTTCTTTCAGTCTCATTTGATTTCTTCCGTTGTAGAAGAATCAACAATTGTTACAAATACGATCAAATAGGAAAATCAATGCTTAATTGATAATGAAAAAAAACCAAATTTCGACTGCATACTTGTACCACCAATGTTAGCGAAGAAATCATGGAAATCATTGAAATATCCTCTTCTTTTTTGTTGAGCATTTGATTCGAAATTAAGGATCTTGTTAACAGAAGAAAAAAGAAAAAGATAGAAGGAATAGTTTGTGGTTTATTTAAGTAGTGGCATGTCTCCTCTATTTAATGAAGTTTTATGTTTGAATTCAAATGAGTATACTTGATTAAGAAGAATAATGAATAAAAAAAGTGGTGTTGTGAATATTTTGAACTCTTGAGAACTGTAAATTTATCTTGTTTTGGTTTAATCTTTTATGGTAATATATTTTTGTATTCGTCAAGTTCTTCAAAATAGTAAAACATATATGATTCGATTTGTATTCTATATTATCATCTAGTGTTTGGCTCTCATAAAAGATCTCAAAATCATATACAATGATGTCACAACTTCCAGATTTCAAGGGGAAGTCCAGGCTTCTCAGCATGGCAGTGATCGTATAAGGTATAATACCTATCTTCTATGTATACATATGAACACCCTTTAGGACAAGTTTACTAATTAATTTAGAGACAATGTTACTTTTACGTCAACTTTCTCGACTACAGAATTGGCAAGTAATTAGTTAAGAAACGGAAGAGGTAGAGGTAGATAACGTGTCCAAATACTGTAAAAAAAAGGATTATTTTATCGCTTTTTGGAATTTTCCACGGCCGACCTTTTCCTTTCCCATTCCCATTCCCATTCCTCGTTTTTGACAAAATGGTTTCCCGATAGAATTAATTATACAATGACAATTACCAAAGAAATTTCTCAAAGTGATTAAATTCATGGACAACTTATTTGATGCTCCAGAATCCGAACACTAGAAGCATAAATGGAGAACTGCAGGCAAAAGCAGGAAGAAAAGTAGATGTATATTTATTTTAAGAAGATATAGACGAGGAAAAACTTTGAAACATGCATAATAATAATGATAATTACCTGGGAGATCCCAAGGTTCACACTTATTGAGATCAACATCTACCATGGCTTTGGAGGTGAAACTGGTGTCAGATACCTTGCGTGTTAGATAACATGTAATGAGCTCTTCATCTGTTGGATGGAACCTGAATCCAGGAGGAAGATTTTCCTCCATTTTCAAGCACTAGCTAGGTAAGAGCAAACAAGAAAATATGGAAACCCTAGACAGAATACGGATCGGATGATGCTTGCAAACAAAGCCTTATAACATCAACAAGAAGAGCAAGCAAAGGGAGCTGGTCCTTTTATATAATAAATCTTCCTTCAAGAAGAAGCAGGACTTGGCAGTCCATTTTTTTATCCTGATAATTACAGCTAACACTTTGACAAAGATGGTGCATGGAAATCTTGATTTTCTTTTGCTGACTAATTCTCCAAAATGCTATCATTGTGCGAGGGCTAGAAAAATGGTTTGCCAAACTGTCACTAGGGTTGTAACAATATTACAAGAAAACCTAGCATTTCTGGTATTGACCATGATGAAGACACGAAGAACTGGCATGTATTGACTTTGTTCTATGGCGAAAATTTGTGCACGAGGGTTGAGCCTTGGTTACACCAGATTTGTTTATACGTTTCTTGTCCAACCACCTTCACCCATTTCTACCCGCCCAGCTCTTGTCCAATCAATGGGAACATAAGGTCTTCACTGC
>Ga0307515_10010875_pt1 | contig 17364 bp, 13 predicted proteins | sample 17_EM_MG_FD_194513 | JGI IMG/M metagenome (GOLD analysis project Ga0307515, IMG submission 194513) | Populus trichocarpa ectomycorrhiza microbial communities from riparian zone in the Pacific Northwest, United States - 17_EM | ecosystem: Host-associated > Plants > Roots > Unclassified | place...
GCCGCGGCGGCAGATCCGGCGGCGTCATCACGGGCCACCCGGAACTCCGCCCACCGGAAGCCGAGTTGGCCGACCGAGTGCTCGACTCGTGCGTCGCGCCACCCAGGTCGCGCGCACCGGAGTCCCGCAGTCCCGTCTCCCGCAGCCCGGCCGCCTGCACACCGAGAGCACGCGTACCGGGGTCGCGTGTACCCGAGTTGCGCGTACCCGAGTCCGACGCACCGGCCTTCGCCGCCGAGCCGACCGCAGCATCCGAACCGGCCACAGTCCCGGAACTAGCCGAAGCCCCGGCACCCCCAGCAGTCCCCGCACCGGCCGACGTCCCGGAAGGGGTCGCCGGACCAGAAGCACCCGCCGACCGAGCCGAAGGCACCCCGGGCGTCCGAGGCCCGCCAGCAGCAGACCCTGAACTCCCGTCGGCAGCCGTGCTCTTCGCGCCACCGGAGCCGGTGGTGCCCGCAGCGCCGGAGCCACTCTTGCCCGAAGTACCGCCGACGCCGGCCGAACCAGCCCCGGCAGCGGCACCCGCACCAGAGCCACCCGGCTTACCGGCAACGGGAGTTGAAGCCGCACCAGAACCCGAACCCGAACCCGCTGCTGGACTCGCAGCCGGACTCGCAGTCGGCCCCGGACTCGTAGCAGAACCCGCGGCCGCCGCAGACGTGGCCGCCCCTGCCCCCGCCGAACCCCCCGCAGCCTTCCGCATGGACCGCAACGCCCCACGCAACCGCTCGGCCCCGGCCGAAGGACCCGAACTCCCGCTCCCGCCACCGCTCTTCTTGCCGCCGGACTCCGCGGGCCCCGGCTGCGCGGGCAGCGGCACCACCCGCGTCGCGTCCGCCGCCGGCTCCGGCTCGGCCGCCTTGGGCTCGGGCGCGTGGATCACCGCGTTGAGCATCGCCCGGGCACCTGCGTCGTCGAGACGCTGGGCCGGGTCCTTGTTCAGCAGGCCGTAGATGACGTCCTTCAACGGCCCGGCGTTCTTCGGCTCCTCCAGCGGCTCGGTCATCACCGCGGTGAGCGTGGCGATCGCGGAACCCTTGTCGTACGGCGGTGCGCCCTCGACCGCCGCGTACAACAACCCGCCGAGCGACCAGAGATCGGCCGCCGGACCGGGCTTGTGCCCGCGGGCCCGCTCCGGGGAGATGTAGGAGGGCGCGCCGACGAGCATGCCGGTGGAGGTGATCGAGGGGTCGCCCTCGACCTGCGCGATACCGAAGTCGGTGAGCACGACCCGGCCGTCCTCGGAGATCAGCACGTTCGACGGCTTCACGTCGCGGTGCAGGATGCCCTCACGGTGCGCGGACCGGAGCACGTCGAGGATCGCGAGCCCGACCTCCGCGGCGCGCCGCGGCTCCAGCAGGCCGTCCTCCCGGATGGCCTCGGCGAGCGACTTGCCCTCGACCAACTCCATGACGATCCACGGCCGGTCGTCCTCGTCGACGACGTCGTAGACCGTCACCGCGCTGGTGTTACGGATCCGCGCGATGGCCTTGGCTTCGCGCAACGTCCGTGTGATCAGCCGTCGTTTCTCGTCCTCGTCGATGCTGGACGGGAACCGCAGCTCCTTGACGGCGACCGTCCGGCCCAGGGTTTCGTCCTCGGCACGCCACACGGTGCCCATGCCTCCGCGGCCGAGCACCCCTCCCAACCGGTACCGCCCGGCGAGAAGACGCTCGTTCTTGTCCCGACGAGTGTCCTGACGGGATGTCCCCGCCCGCTCCGCCTCCGACATGCGTCCCCTCATGCAACCCGCCCTGACAGAGCCTCCATTGTCCCCCACCGAACAAGTGCCCAACGCCCAGGGGGCCTCTCCCCGCGCACCGACGGCACATCCCCTCGCATATCCGCCGCAGGTCACACAGCCAAGTCCGGCAGGATGACCCGCGAGAACGGAGGTCCGCGATGCCCACGCCTCGGACACTGCTGGCCGTTCCGCTGTCCCTGACCCTCCTCTGCCTGTCCACGGCCGCCTCGCAGGCGGGCCCGGCGCCGAACACAAACGCCCTGGTCCGACTGCTCGTCACCCGGGGCAGAGCCCCCGCCGCCGCGCTGCTGGCCGACGACAGCACGGGCTCCCTCGGCGCACCGACCGGGACGGACCGCACGGACGCCGGGACGAACCACGCACTCGGCACGACGGCCTACGCACAGGCCGGACCGGGCATCAGCCGCGCCGACCACTTCCGCGCCGGCAGCATCACGAAGACCTTCATCGCGACCGTGGTCCTCCAACTCGCCGCCGAACACCGGCTGTCCCTGTCCGACACGGTGGAGCAGCACCTGCCCGGTCTGGTACACGGAGCGGGCAACGACGGGCGCGCGCTGACCCTCCGTTCCCTGCTCACCCACACCAGTGGCCTGTACGACTTCACCGCGGTCACCGGGGGCACGGTCCACGTCTCCCCAACTCAGGCCGTCCGTATGGCAGTCACCCACCCTCCGGCCGATCGCGGCCGCTTCTCCTACTCGAACACCAACTACGTGCTGCTCGGCCTGGTGATCCAACAGGTCACCGACAACTCGTACGCCACCGAGACCGAGCGCCGCATCATCGCTCCGCTGCGTCTGACGGGCACCTCCTTCCCGGGCTCCCGCACCACTCTTCCCTCGCCGCACGGCCGCGCCTACGCCACCGACGGCTCCGACGTCACCGATCTCGACCCGCGGGTGGCCGGCGCCGCGGGCGAACTGGTGACCACGCTCGCCGACCTGGACCGCTTCTACTCGGCCCTGCTCGGCGGCGGACTACTGCCCCCGCACTGGCTGCGCGAGATGCTCGACACCCGTACCGCACACGGCTCGTACGGCATGGGTCTGTTCCCCGTGAAGCTTCCGTGCGGCATCACGGTGTGGGGGCACAACGGCCGTATCTCCGGCAGCTACGTGCGCACCGCAGCCACCGTCGACGGCCGTCGTGTCCTCACCTTCCGTGTGAACACGAGCGAGATAGCGGACCCCGGTCTCGAACCGGCCCTGCTCGCCGCCGAGTTCTGCCCCCGCATCTCGTAGAACGGCCGGGTTCCGGACAAAGATCCCAGTTCACGACACTCGTTCGAATGAAGCGACCTCAAGCGCGGCGGGGGTTCGGGTGTAGCGGGGTTCGGGGTCAGCGGGGTTTCGGGTGCGGTCGGCGACCGCACCCGACCGGCATCGTCACAGCGGCGCGATGTCCGGCGCCCCCAACCGCGCCGCGTCCGCCGTCAGGTCGTCGGGCTGGCGTTGCGACTCCCGCTCGGCCTCCACCCGCTTCTCGTAGTGCTCGACCTCGCGCTCGATCTGGTCCTTGTCCCAGCCGAGCACCGGTGCCATCAACTCGGCGGCCTCACGGGCGCTGCGCGTGCCCCGGTCGAAGGTCTCGATCGAGATGCGGGTGCGACGGGTGAGGACGTCGTCCAGGTGCCGAGCGCCCTCGTGCGAGGCGGCGTAGACGACCTCGGCGCGCAGATAGTCGTCGGCGAACTGGAGGGGTTCGCCGAGCGTGGGGTCCTTGGCGATGAGGTCGAGGATCTCCTCCGCCATCGACCCGAAACGGTTCAACAGGTGCTCCACGCGCACCACATGGATGCCGGTCTTGGCGGCGATCCGCGCCCGCGCGTTCCACAGCGCCCGGTACCCCTCAGCCCCGAGCAGCGGCACGTCCTCGGTGACGCACTCGGCGACCCGCATGTCGAGCCCGTGCACCGCCTCGTCCACGGCGTCCTTGGCCATCACCCGGTACGTCGTGTACTTGCCGCCCGCCACGACGACGAGCCCCGGCACCGGATGCGCGACGGTGTGCTCGCGCGACAGCTTGCTGGTGGCGTCCGACTCACCGGCGAGCAGGGGACGCAGCCCCGCATACACGCCCTGGACGTCGTCTCTGGTCAGCGGCACCGCGAGCACCGAGTTCACGTGTTCCAGCAGATAGTCGATGTCGGCGCTGGACGCGGCCGGGTGGGCCTTGTCGAGGTCCCAGTCGGTGTCGGTGGTGCCGACGATCCAGTGCCGGCCCCAGGGGATGACGAACAGCACGGACTTCTCGGTGCGCAGGATCAGCCCGCTGGTGGAGTTGATGCGGTCCTTCGGGACGACCAGGTGGATGCCCTTGGAGGCCCGGACATGGAACTGTCCGCGCTCCCCGACCATCGCCTGGGTGTCGTCGGTCCACACGCCCGTGGCGTTCACGATCTGCTTGGCGCGGATCTCGTACTCGCCACCCGCCTCGACGTCCTCCACCTTGGCGCCGACCACCCGCTCGCCCTCGCGCAGGAACCCGGTCACGCGCGCGCGGTTGGCGACTTTCGCACCGTACGACGAGGCCGTGCGCACCAGGGTGGCCACATAGCGGGCGTCGTCCATCTGCGCGTCGTAGTACTGAAGGGCGCCGACCAGCGCGTCCTTCTTCAACGCGGGTGCCACGCGCAGGGCGTGACGGCGGCTCAGGTGACGGTGTGTGGGCAGCCCGCGGCCGTGCGCGCGGGCCATCGACATCGCGTCGTAGAGCGCGACGCCCGAGCCGGCGTAGAGGCGCTCCCAGCCCTTGTGCTGGAGCGGGTACAGGAACGCCACCGGCTTCACCAGGTGCGGGGCGAGCCGCTCCAGGAGCAGTCCGCGTTCCTTGAGGGCCTCGCGGACTAGGGCGAAATCGAGCATCTCCAGATAGCGCAGACCTCCATGGATGAGCTTGCTCGACCTGCTCGATGTGCCGGACGCCCAGTCGCGCGCCTCGACCAGTCCCGTGGACAGGCCGCGTGTCACGGCGTCCAGGGCGGTGCCCGCGCCGACCACACCTCCGCCCACCACGAGCACATCCAGTTCGCGCTCGGCCATTCCCGCCAGTGCCTCGGCTCGCTGCGCCGGACCCAGTGTCGCTGTCCTCACCGCTGCCTCCCGCTATCGGTAGCGCCGGCCGCACCCGTTCGGCGAAGCCCGGTTCGTATCCCTCCTGCCCAAATTCTGACCGGGTTGCCCGACTTCAGCCACCACTCGCCCCCAGCCTGTGGACAACAATCACAGGACTGCCGAAAAACACAGCCGTCCAATCCCGCATAACGGTCATATTTACTCCTAGTCTGACATTGCGGTCGCTCGTTCTGTCCACAGGGCTTGCGCACCTGTCCCACTTCGGTTATCTGTCCCGCTTCGGTATCTGTCCCGCTTCGGTTATTGGGAAGGACGGCCCACGCCATGCCCGCAGATCTCGCCGTCATCGGACTCGGTCCTCTCGGCCTGCCCCTGGCCCAGGCCGCTGTCGCCGCCGGCATCGCCACGGCCGGCTTCAAGACCGGCCCCGAGGTCGGCTCCCTCAGCCCCGCCGAACTGCGCCGGATGCTCTCGGGGGGCTTCCGGCCGGCCACCAACCCCGCCGAGCTCGGCCGCGTACGCACCGCCGTGATCTGCGCGCCGACTCCCCCGGACGCGGACGGCAACCCCGACCTCAGCCAGGTGGAGACGGCCGCCCGCGCCCTCGCGGCCCACCTGCGCCCGCACACCACGGTGATCCTGGAGTCACCGGTGCACCCCGGCACCACCGAGAACTTCCTCCGCCCCCTCCTCGAAGAGGGATCGGGCCTCCGCGCGGGCCGCGACTTCCACCTCGCCTACTCCCCCAGCCGCGTCGACCCCGGCAACCGCGAATTCACCCCGGCCAACACCCCCAAGGTGATCGGCGGCCTCACCCCCGCCTGCACCGAGTCGGCCGCCGCCTTCTACGGCCGCCTCACCGACAAGGTGGTACGCGCGCGTGGCCTGCGCGAAGCGGAAACCGTGCAGCTACTGGAGACCAATTTCCGGCACGTCAACATCGCCCTCGTCAACGAAATGGCCGTCCTGTGCCACGACTTGGGCGTCGACCTCTGGGACGTCATCCGCTGCGCCGAGACCAAGCCGTTCGGCTACCAGGCCTTCCGCCCCGGCCCCGGCGTCGGCGGCCACGCCGTCCCCCAGGACCTCACCGGCCACGGCCCCCGCCCCCTCCGCATGGTCGAACTCGCCCAGCAGGTCAACAACCAGATGCCCCGCTACGTCATCCAGCGCGCCGCCACGCTCCTCAACGAGCACGGCAAGTCCGCGCGCGGAGCACGGGTGTTGCTGCTCGGCGTCACCTACAAGGCCGACCTGGCCGACCAACAGGGCACCCCCGCCCAGGAGATCGCGATCCGCCTGATGGAACTCGGCGCCTCCGTCAGCTACCACGACCCACACATCCCGTCCTGGAGCGTCCTGGACCGCCCGGTCCCCCGCGCGGACTCCCTCTACGAGGCGGCTGCCGACGCCGACCTGACGATCCTGCTCCAGCAGCACCGCACGTACGACCTCCAAGGCCTGTCCGTGAAGGCGCAGTTGCTGCTGGACACGCGGGGGGCCACACCGACCGGGGCGGCACACCGGCTCTGAGCACGAAAACGACTGGTCACAGGGTCACGTCGACCTGCTAATCTCCCCACACTTGTCGCACAGTTGTCGCATATCCGCGCGCACGCGACTCCGCTTCACTTTTCCTGTCTTCACATCCCGTGGGGGGATCTCTGTCATGAGCGAGTCAGCCACGCCACCACAGCAGCCACAGCCGCAGCCCGAGGCGCAGGCGCCCGCGCAGCCGCAGCCGGTCGACGGCAACCCGTACGCCCAGCTGCCCGGTGCCGTACCGCCGCCGCCCCCGGCTCCGTACGCCCCGCCCGCTCCCCAGCGGAACACCATGGTGCTCGGCCTGGTGACCGCCGTCGCCGCGGCCCTGGTCGCCGCCGGCATCTACGGCGTCGTCATCGGCACCACCAAGCACGAGATCGGCTGGGCGGCGGTCGGTGTCGGCTTCGTCATCGGCCTCGCGGCGGGCAGGCTCGGCGGGCGCAACCCCGTCCTCCCGGTGGTCAGCGCCGTCCTGGCCCTCGGCTCGGTCTACCTCGGCCAGCTGATCGGCGATGCGATGCTCATCGCGGACGAGTACGGCGTGAGCTTCAGCAAGGTCTTCTTCGACCACTTCGGCGTGGTCCAGGACGCCTGGAAGGCCGACTCCGACCCGCTCACCTTCGTCTTCTTCGCCATCGCCGCATTCGCCGCGTTCTCCGGCACCAAGAAGGCGGCGCTCTGACCCCGGCGCGCGGGTTGTGCAGGGGGGCGCTTGAGGCGGGGTGTGCGTCGGGGGCTGGTGGCGTGTGGCGCGCGCCGCCGGTACCGTACGGAATCAGGTGGAGTCGACCGTAGAGGTCACTACGGCAGGCTCGTGGAGGACCATGGAGTGTCCGCCCCTGGTTCTTGCAGGGACGGCCACTCACCTTCCGCCAACGAGGTGGAGCCCACCGCAGTGGCTGCTGCGGTGAGCTCCTGAAAAGTGAACGGAGTGTCCACCCCTAGTTGTGATGGGGGTGGCCGCTCACTTTCCGCCGTACATCCACAAGATCCACCTCCTCCGTTGCTTCACCATCCGAAGACGGATCCGGTCCCAGCGGGTGGGCTTGCGGTGGCGACCCATGGGCGCCCCCTTCCACGAGGCCGCCCATTAGCCCGGTAGGCGGTTCGTCTGGAATTCGGGCCGGGCCCCGAGAGCCCGGGTCCGGAACGATTTCCGTGGAAGGGAGCACCCCACACAACTGGGGCGCCGATCACGGACGTTACCGCCCCGACACGCCCCACCAGCGAACTTTCGCCCCGAACGCAACCGTGCGCCCCCCAACATCAACGCGCGCCCCACGACCCCCACTTGGGCACACAAAAGGGCCCGGACCACCCAGGCCCGGGCCCCTAAAAGCGTCGTACGGCTACCGCGTCGTAGGACTGACTACGCCTACCGCTTGTGCTGCGAGTCGGCCACCGTGACCTCGACCCGCTGGAACTCCTTCAGCTCGCTGTACCCGGTCGTCGCCATCGCGCGGCGCAGCGCCCCGAAGATGTTCATCGAGCCGTCGGGGATGTGGGACGGACCCGTGAGGATCTCCTCGATCGTGCCGACCGTGCCGAGGTCGACCTTCTTGCCGCGCGGGAGTTCCTCGTTCACCGCCTCCATGCCCCAGTGGTGGCCCTTGCCCGGCGCGTCCGTGGCGCGGGCGAGCGGGGAGCCCATCATGACCGCGTCCGCGCCGCAGGCGATCGCCTTGGGGAGGTCGCCGGACCAGCCGACACCGCCGTCGGCGATGACGTGCGCGTACCGGCCGCCGGACTCGTCCATGTAGTCGCGGCGGGCGGCGGCCACGTCCGCGACGGCCGTGGCCATCGGGACCTGGATGCCCAGGACGTTGCGCGTGGTGTGCGCGGCGCCGCCGCCGAAGCCGACGAGGACGCCCGCCGCGCCGGTGCGCATCAGGTGCAGGGCCGCCGTGTACGTGGCGCAGCCGCCGACGATCACCGGGACGTCCAGTTCGTAGATGAACTGCTTCAGGTTCAGCGGCTCGTGCGAACCCGACACGTGCTCCGCGGAGACCGTCGTACCGCGGATGACGAAGATGTCCACGCCCGCGTCGACGACGGCCTTGGAGAACTGGGCCGTGCGCTGCGGGGAGAGCGCGGCGGCGGTGACCACGCCCGAGTCGCGCACCTCCTTGATGCGCTGCCCGATCAGCTCCTCCTTGATGGGAGCGGCGTAGATCTCCTGGAGGCGGCGGGTCGCGGCGTCCACGTCGAGGCCGGTGATCTCGTCGAGGAGCGGCTGCGGGTCCTCGTAGCGGGTCCAGAGGCCTTCGAGGTTCAGCACGCCGAGGCCGCCGAGCTCGCCGATGCGGATCGCGGTGGCCGGGGAGACGACCGAGTCCATGGGGGCGGCCAGGAAGGGCAGTTCGAAGCGGTAGGCGTCGATCTGCCAGGCGATCGAGACCTCCTTCGGGTCCCGCGTACGGCGGCTGGGGACGACGGCGATGTCGTCGAAGGCGTACGCCCGGCGGCCGCGCTTGCCGCGCCCGATCTCGATCTCAGTCACGTGTGTGGCCTTTCCTTCTTGCGTCTCAGCGTCTTCCAGTATCGCCGACGGGTACGACAAGGGCGGCCCCGGTGTGTCCGGAGCCGCCCTTGAGGAAGCCTGCCGACTACTTGCTGCGGCTGTAGTTCGGTGCCTCGACCGTCATCTGGATGTCGTGCGGGTGGCTCTCCTTGAGGCCCGCCGAGGTGATCCGGACGAAGCGGCCCTTGGTCTCCATCTCCTCGATGGTGGCCGCGCCCACGTAGCCCATGGTCTGGCGCAGCCCGCCGACGAGCTGGTGCAGCACGTTGGCCAGCGGGCCGCGGTAGGGCACCTGGCCCTCGATGCCCTCGGGCACGAGCTTGTCGTCGGAGGCGACCTCGGCCTGGAAGTAGCGGTCCTTCGAGTACGACCGGCCCTGGCCGCGGGACTGCATCGCGCCGAGCGAGCCCATGCCGCGGTACGACTTGAACTGCTTGCCGTTGATGAACTGCAGCTCGCCCGGGGACTCCTCGCAGCCCGCGAGGAGGCTGCCCAGCATGACCGCGTCGGCGCCGGCGGCGAGCGCCTTGCCGATGTCTCCGGAGTACTGCAGGCCGCCGTCACCGATGAGCGGGACGCCGGCCGCGCGGGCGGCGAGGGAGGCTTCGTAGATCGCGGTGACCTGCGGGACGCCGATGCCGGCGACGACGCGGGTCGTACAGATCGAGCCGGGGCCGACACCGACCTTGATGCCGTCGACACCGGCGTCGACCAGGGCCTGGGCGCCGTCGCGGGTGGCGACGTTGCCGCCGATCACGTCGACGTTCACGCTCGACTTGATCTTCGCCATCCAGTTGAGGGCGTTGCTGTTGTGGCCGTGCGAGGTGTCGACGACCAGGAAGTCCACACCGGCCTCGGCGAGGGCCTGGGCGCGCTCCAGTGCCTCGGGGCTGGCGCCCACGGCAGCGCCGACGATGAGGCGGCCCTCGGCGTCCTTGGCGGCGTTCGGGTACTGCTCGGCCTTGACGAAGTCCTTGACCGTGATGAGGCCCTTGAGGATGCCGGCCTCGTCGACGAGGGGCAGCTTCTCGATCTTGTGGCGGCGCAGCAGCTGCATGGCGTCGGCGCCGGTGATGCCGACCTTGCCGGTGACCAGCGGCATCGGGGTCATGACCTCGCGCACCTGACGGGAGCGGTCGGTCTCGAAGGCCATGTCGCGGTTGGTGACGATGCCCAGCAGCTTCTTGTTGCCGTCGGTCACCGGGACGCCGCTGATGCGGAACTTGGCGCACAGGGCGTCGGCCTCGGCGAGCGTGGCGTCCGGGTGCACGGTGATCGGGTCGGTGACCATGCCGGACTCGGAACGCTTCACGAGGTCGACCTGGTTGACCTGGTCCTCGACGGACAGGTTGCGGTGCAGGACGCCGACACCGCCCTGGCGGGCCATCGAGATCGCCATCCGGGACTCGGTCACCTTGTCCATCGCCGCGGAGAGCAGCGGGATGTTGACCCGGACGTTGCGCGAGATGCGGGACGAGGTGTCGACCGCGTTCGGGAGCACGTCGGACGCGCCCGGCAGCAGCAGCACGTCGTCGTAGGTCAGCCCTAGTGTCGCGAATTTGGCGGGCACTCCGTCGACGTTGGCAGTCATGACACCTTCCCCAAATGGCCTTGATCGGTGCGGATGTCCATGCTAACGGGAAGCAGGGGCCCCGAATTCCACGATTCCACGGCTGTGACCGACTCCGGGCTTCGTATGTTCGTACGTGATCGGTCGGCCGACTGTTCAAGGAAGGCGCTGCCGCTCAAGGCGCACTCATCGCGCCAGGGGCCGTCACCGAAGGGGCAATTGGCCGCCCCGGAGTGCGGTGCCCTACTGCTCGGCCAGTGCCCGCAGTCGACTCAGCGCCCGGTGCTGGGCGACCCGGACCGCGCCGGGTGACATTCCCAACATCTGGCCGGTCTCCTCCGCCGTGAGACCTACGGCGATGCGCAGCAGGAGGAGCTCGCGCTGGTTCTCCGGGAGGTTGGCCAGGAGTTTCTTGGCCCATTCGGCGTCGCTGCTGAGCAGGGCGCGCTCTTCGGGGCCGAGGGAGTCGTCCGGGCGCTCGGGCATCTCGTCGGAGGGGACGGCCGTGGAGCCCGGATGACGCATCGCGGCGCGCTGGAGGTCGGCGACCTTGTGGGCGGCGATGGCGAAGACGAAGGCCTCGAAGGGGCGGCCGGTGTCCTTGTAGCGGGGCAGTGCGAGGAGGACGGCGACGCAGACCTCCTGGGCGAGGTCCTCCACGAAGTGCCGTGCGTCGCCCGGGAGTCGGGACAGCCGGGTGCGGCAGTAGCGCAACGCCAGGGGGTGGACGTGGGCGAGCAGATCGTGGGTGGCCTGCTCGTCGCCGTCGACCGCGCGAAGGACGAGTCCACCAATCGCCCCTGGGGCACTGGCCGCCTCGTCGTCACGCATCGGTCCATGGTGCCTTGTGGCCGAAGGGTCCGTGGCACCGCGTCCGTTGTTGTGCACCGAAGCGTTATGAGCAGGTGCGCCGGAACTCATCTCCTGCGCCCTCCCCTCCCGCTCGACCGACTCGTCCCCGAGGAACTCCACATCTCAAGGATGCGGCATCCGCGGCGAAACGAGCAGCGGGCACCCGGCGGGCCCCTTTGCCGCCCCCGCCCACCATGAGGTAGGCGGGGATTGTCGTACCCCCGCTGCAACCCACTGACCTAGCGGACCAGGCCCCACCGGAAACCGAGCGCCACGGCGTGTGCCCGGTCGGAGGCGCCGAGTTTCTTGAAGAGCCGCCGTGCGTGTGTTTTGACGGTGTCCTCGGAGAGGAACAGCTCACGGCCGATCTCCGCGTTGGAGCGGCCGTGGCTCATCCCTTCGAGGACCTGGATCTCGCGCGCGGTGAGCGTCGGTGCGGCGCCCATCTCGGCGGACCGCAGCCGGCGCGGGGCCAGTCGCCAGGTCGGGTCGGCGAGGGCCTGGGTGACCGTGGCCCGCAGTTCGGCGCGCGAGGCGTCCTTGTGCAGATAGCCGCGGGCGCCGGCCGCGACCGCGAGGGCCACGCCGTCCAGGTCTTCGGCGACGGTGAGCATGATGATGCGTGCGCCCGGGTCGGCGGACAGCAGCCGCCGCACGGTCTCGACACCGCCGAGTCCGGGCATGCGTACGTCCATCAGGATGAGGTCCGAGCGGTCGGCACCCCAGCGGCGGAGGACTTCCTCGCCGTTGGCCGCCGTCGTCACGCGCTCGACACCGGGCACGGTCGCGACCGCGCGGCGGAGCGCCTCTCGGGCAAGCGGGGAGTCGTCACAGACGAGGACGGATGTCATGGCCGCCCTCCGCAACTGATGCGCGTCACCTTGAGCCTCCAGGCTGGTACGAAATCGTCACCTGTGCGGTCGATCGTCTCGGACGCCTGCCCGAGCACTTGTTGTTTTCAACCGCCTCGCACTCTCAACGACGGTCACTCGAAAGAGTTACGGGGCCGCGTGCCATCTTCGGCACTCTACGTGAGGGTGCGGACACGGTGGAGGCGTGCGCGGCCGACCCACAAGCTTTCATCACAACCGGTGCCCCATTCAGCCCTATTTCTTCCCTTTTGCTGGTGTCTGAGGCTAGATTCGCAATGAGTCATATTTTCATCTCCTTAGATCGTAGTTGTACGGTCGTGGACACCGTATCCGCCCATAACGGCTACAAGGGGTCACGCAATGGCAGATTTCTCCCGCCTTCCCGGACCGAACGCGGACCTGTGGGACTGGCAGCTCCTGGCTGCCTGCCGAGGGGTCGACAGCTCGCTCTTCTTTCATCCCGAGGGCGAGCGCGGTGCGGCACGAAGCGCTCGTGAGAACTCGGCCAAAGAGGTCTGCATGAGGTGCCCGGTCCGCGCACAGTGCGCGGCGCACGCGCTGGCGGTGCGCGAGCCGTACGGCGTCTGGGGCGGCCTGACCGAGGACGAGCGCGAAGAGCTCATGGGGCGTGCCCGCAACCGGCTGGTGTCGGCTTCGGCCGCCGGGGACATGGCTTCGAACAACTGAAGGAACGTTTCTCCAACTAGCTCTCCACCAGGGGGCCCACCTAGCTCTCCACCAGGGGTACGCGCACGCGTGCCCCCCTATTTTTTCGCGGCCTACTGGCCTACTTTCCGCGGGCCTACTTTTCGCTGGCCGCCCGCGCCAGCTGGTCGAGGGTCGCCGCCACCGCCGGTACCCGCGCCAGGTCGGGCAGGGTCAGCGCGACGATCTCCCGCCGCACCGCCGGTTCCAGCGTCACCGTCCGCGCTCCCCGGGGCCGTACGGACTCGATGGCGAGCTGGGGCAGTACAGCGACGCCCAGCCCCGCGCTCACCAGGCCGACGACCGCCGGATAGTCGTCGGTCGCGAAGTCGATGCGCGGGGTGAAACCGGCACGCTCGCACACCTCGACCAACTGCCCACGGCAGCGCGGGCAGCCGGCGATCCAGGGGTCGTCGGCGAGTTCGGCGATGGCGACCGACCTCCCGCGCGCGTGCCGGTGTTTTTCCGGGACCAGGGCGACCAGGCGGTCACTGAGCAGGGGGCGTACGACCAGGTCGGACCAGTCCTCCGCGCCCGCTGCCGTCTCGTAGCGGAAGGCGAGTGCGATGTCGCAGTCGCCCTCCCGTAGGAGGTCGATAGAGTTCGGCGGCTCGGCCTCCTCCAGGGAGACGCGGGTGCCGGGGTGTGCGGCGCGCAGGGCGGCCAGGGCCGTGGGGACGAGCGTCGAGCTGCCGCTGGGGAAGGAGACCAGGCGGACCCGGCCGGCGCGCAGGCCCGCGATCGCGGCGACCTCCTCCTCGGCCGCCGTCAGCCCGGCGAGGATGCCGGCGCCGTGCCGGACCAGGGCCTCACCCGCCTGGGTCAGGCGCATCTCGCGGCCGGTGCGGATCAGCAGCGGGGTGCCGACCGAGGTCTCCAGGGCCTTCATCTGCTGGCTCACGGCGGGCTGGGTGCAGCCCAGTTCACGCCCGGCCGCCGAGAAGGAGCCGGTGGCGGCGACGGCGCGCAGCACACGGAGATGTCGGGCCTCGATCATACGCCGAGCATAAGGGCCCCTTGGGGGCAGTGGCGAATAATGTGGCGCACCTTTGGGATGGTCTCGTCTACCGTGCCGTCATGAAGCTTCTCTCGCTGAATCTGGGCCGGGCCACGGCCGTGCCGTACACGGAGCAGCCCGAGGGGGTGACCGGCATCGACAAGCGGCCGACCGACGCGCCGGTGCGGGTGAGCGCGCCCGGGCCCAAGGGTGTCGCCGGGAGCGGGCTGGCCGGGGACGCGGTGTGCCATCGGCGGCACCACGGGGGCGACGACCAGGCGGTGTACGCGGTCGCGCGCGAGGATCTCGACGACTGGGAGCGGGAGTTGGGGCGCCCGCTGGCCAGCGGTTCCTTCGGGGAGAATCTGACGACGCTGGGGGTCGACGTGTCCGGCGCGCTGATCGGCGAGCGCTGGCGGATCGGTTCCGAGGTGGTTCTGGAGGTCACCTGCGGGCGGATCCCGTGCCGTACCTTCCAGGACCATCTGGGCGAGCGCGGGTGGGTGAAACGGTTCACCGTGAAGGGTGCGCCGGGGGCCTATCTGCGGGTGATCGAACCCGGTGAGATCCAGGCGGGCGACGCGATCGAGATCGTGCACCGGCCCGACCACGACGTGACGGTGGCCCTGCAGTTCCGGGCCGTCACGACCGAGCGGGAGCTGCTGCCGCGGCTGCTTCCGGCGGGCGAGGCGCTGCATCCGGAATCCCTCGTGCAGGCCCGGAAATATGTCGCGGAACACCCGGGCTGACCTGGTGCCGCAGCCCGTTCGACACGGTGTTCGACACGTGTTCGTCACGGATCTGGAGGGGCTGTGCAGAGATCGGACCGGCTTGCTCCGGGTCACTAATCTTGCGCCATGACAACGGCATTGATTACGGGATCGACCGCGGGGATCGGTGCCGCGTTCGCGCGGCGGCTCGCGGCGGACGGACACAACCTCGTGCTGGTGGCGCGGAACACCGCGCGGCTCGGGGAGCAGGCGACCGAACTGCACGACCGGCACGGCATCGAGGCGGAGGTGCTCACCGCCGACCTGGCCACGGACAAGGGCATCGACACGGTCGCCGCCCGCCTCGCCGACCGCAAGAACCCCGTCGACCTGCTGGTCAACAACGCGGGCTTCGGCAACAAGGGCCGCTACCTCGACGTATCCATGGCCGACGAGCTGAAGATGCTCAAGGTGCACTGCGAGGCGGTGCTCCGGCTGACCAGCGCGGCGACCGAGGCGATGCGGGAGCGCGGGCGCGGCGGGGTCGTCAACGTGGCGTCGGTGGCGGCCTTCGTACCGCGCGGGACGTACGGCGCCTCGAAGGCGTGGGTCGTGCAGTTCACGCAGGGGGCGGCCAAGGACCTGGCGGGTACGGGCGTACGGCTGATGGCGCTGGCGCCCGGTTTTGTGCGGACCGAGTTCCACGAGCGGGCCGGGATGGGTACGGACAACATCCCGAACTGGATGTGGCTGGACGCGGACAAGCTGGTCGCGGCGGCGCTCGCGGATCTGGCGCGCGGCAAGTCGCTGTCGATCCCGGACCCGCGCTACAAGGCGCTGATGGGGCTGGTGAAGATCACTCCGCAGGCGGTGCTGGGCGGGATCACGTCGAAGACCGGGCGGAAGTACGGGCCGCAGTGACGGCAGCCGCCTCGGTGGGGGCGGGCTCGGTGAGGGCAGTCGGCTCGATTACGGCGGGCTCAGTGACGAAGGTTTCGGTGGAACGCGAAGGCCCGGCTCCCCCTGAGGGGCGCCGGGCCTTCGACGTACACACGTCCTACGGGTTCACCGACTCGCGTCAGTGGGAGTGACCGTGGCTGTGACCACCGGCGGCCGGCTCCTCCTCTTCCTTCTTCTCGACGACCAGGGTCTCGGTCGTGAGGAGCAGGGAGGCGATGGAGGCGGCGTTCTCCAGGGCGGAGCGGGTGACCTTGACCGGGTCGATGACGCCGGCCTTGACCAGGTCGCCGTACTCGCCGGTCGCGGCGTTGAAGCCCTGGCCGGGCTCCAGGTCGGCGACCTTGGCGGTGATGACGTAGCCCTCGAGGCCCGCGTTCTCGGCGATCCAGCGCAGCGGCTCGACGACCGCGCGGCGCACGACGGCGACACCGGTGGCCTCGTCGCCGGTCTTGTCGAGGTTGCCCTCGAGGACCTTGGCGGCGTGCACCAGAGCGGAGCCACCACCGGAGACGATGCCCTCCTCGACCGCGGCGCGGGTCGCGGAGATGGCGTCCTCCAGACGGTGCTTCTTCTCCTTCAGCTCCACCTCGGTGGCGGCGCCGACCTTGATCACGCACACGCCGCCGGCCAGCTTCGCGAGGCGCTCCTGGAGCTTCTCGCGGTCCCAGTCGGAGTCCGTGTTCTCGATCTCGGCCTTGATCTGGTTGACGCGGCCCGCGACCTCGGAGGAGTCGCCGGCACCGTCGACGACGGTCGTGTCGTCCTTGGTGACCGTCACGCGGCGGGCGGAGCCCAGCACGTCCAGGCCGACCTGGTCGAGCTTGAGGCCGACCTCCTCGGCGATGACCTGACCGCCGGTGAGGGTGGCGAGGTCGCCGAGCATCGCCTTGCGGCGGTCGCCGAAGCCGGGGGCCTTGACCGCGACCGCGTTGAACGTGCCGCGGATCTTGTTCACGACCAGGGTCGACAGGGCCTCGCCCTCGACGTCCTCGGCGATGATCAGCAGCGGCTTGGAGGCGTTGGCCTGGATGACCTTCTCCAGCAGCGGCAGCAGGTCCTGGATGGAGCTGATCTTGCCCTGGTGGATCAGGATGTACGGGTCCTCGAGGACCGCTTCCATCCGCTCCTGGTCCGTCACGAAGTACGGCGACAGGTAGCCCTTGTCGAAGGCCATGCCCTCGGTGAAGTCCAGCTCCAGACCGAAGGTGTTGGACTCCTCGACGGTGATGACACCGTCCTTGCCGACCTTGTCCATCGCCTCGGCGATGAGCTCGCCGACCTGGCTGTCCTGGGCGGACAGACCGGCCACGGCGGCGATGTCGGCCTTGTCGTCGATCGGCCGCGCGGTGGCGAGCAGCTCGTCGGAGATGGCCTTGACGGCGGCGTCGATGCCCTTCTTCAGGGCGGCCGGGGAGGCACCCGCGGCGACGTTGCGCAGGCCCTCGCGTACGAGCGCCTGGGCGAGCACGGTGGCGGTGGTGGTGCCGTCACCCGCGATGTCGTTGGTCTTGGTCGCCACCTCCTTCACCAGCTGGGCACCGAGGTTCTCGTACGGGTCGTCGAGCTCGACCTCGCGGGCGATGGTGACGCCGTCGTTGGTGATGGTGGGGGCGCCGAACTTCTTGTCGATGACGACGTTGCGGCCCTTGGGGCCGATCGTCACCTTGACCGTGTCGGCAAGCTTGTTGACGCCGCGCTCGAGGGCGCGACGGGCGTCCTCGTCGAACTTCAGGATCTTCGCCATGGGAGCGGTTCAGCCCTCTCGGAAAACGTGGGTGAAACGAACC
>Ga0307515_10010876_pt1 | contig 17363 bp, 15 predicted proteins | sample 17_EM_MG_FD_194513 | JGI IMG/M metagenome (GOLD analysis project Ga0307515, IMG submission 194513) | Populus trichocarpa ectomycorrhiza microbial communities from riparian zone in the Pacific Northwest, United States - 17_EM | ecosystem: Host-associated > Plants > Roots > Unclassified | place...
GTATAACCCTAATTTCACGCGCCGCCGTCAAGTTGCCAGCCGCAAAGAGCAATGGCTCTTTGTCGCTGCTGATTTGCCTGAACGCTACGCGGATATCAGGATACGGAGAAAGATTTCGGGAAGTCAGCTTGGTCGGAGTGAGAGGATTCGAACCTCCGACCCCCTCGTCCCGAACGAGGTGCGCTACCAGGCTGCGCTACACTCCGATTGCCAAGCGGGGGTTCTATAGACCACGGGTTTCGTTTTCACAAGCGACTTCAACAGAAAAAATTCCGCTGTCGTCGCGGCACGGATATTCTGATTTTCCTTTATAAAAAAACATACAGGAACCAAATTCTCGCGCGCAGCCGGGATATTTCGGCCGCCACGAGCCTGTTCACTCTTCGTCGCTGTTGAACTGCTTGAACGCCGTGATCGCCTCGGGAACGGTGGGGTAGAATTTGACCATTCCGTCGCGCAGTATGCCGGCCCTTTGGCAATAGCGCTCCACCAGCCGCGTATTGCCCGTCGCCATGAAAAAGGTGATGTTGTTCCTGTTGTCCTGGATGAATTGGGCAAGCCTCTGCCGAAAGCCTGTTTCGCCGGCCTCGAACGTGTCATCGACCAGGATGAATTCGAAGTTCATCGCGAGCAGTGCGGTCAGTGCGAATCGGTTGCGCTGCTCGTGGGAATATTGCCGCATCGGCAGATCGACATAGCGGCCGAGTTCGGAGAATTCCTGAAGGAACTGGTAGGCGCCGGCGAAGCCCTGGCCGTAGCAGTCCGTCAGGAAGCGCAGATTCTGCTTACCCGTCATCTTGGTACTGAAAATGCCGCGAAAGTTCGCCGGCCAGGAAATATGCCCGCCGCGCGTGATGCTCCCCTCGGTCAGCAATTCGCTTCCCGCAACGAGATCGATCAGCGTCGTCTTGCCGCCGCCCGCCGGTACGAGAATACCGGTGCTCTCGCCGTTCACGATCGTGGCGGTGAAATTTCGGATCGGCCAGACGATCTCGCGCTTGTTTCGCCGGGATTTATATGCTTTTCCCACGTTTTCCAAACGGATCACAGGACATCCTCGTCGTCATCGTCGTCATTTCGCGATCGGATGATCTCTTTGCGGAACAAGCGTTCGACCGCAAGCGAAAGCAGCAATATGGCCGTGGTGAAGCTCATCAAATAAGTGGGACTGTAGAGCGAGAGGTAGTCGAGATAGGAAGACGACCGGAGCGCTTCGATACAGTGCAGGAACGGGTTCCACCAGATGATGTTCAGGACCTCTGGCGGCATGGACGAAGGCACGTAGAGCACGCCCGAAGCGAACAGGAGCGGCAGCGTCATGATCTTCCAGATTGTCCGCCAGAGCGGGACCAGCGCGCCGAACGTGGCATTGAACATGCTCATGGCGAGACAGAAGTAGAACATCGCGGCCAGCGCCATTACGAAGTCCTGGAAATTGGAGATCATCTCTATCTGCAGCAGCCGGCCGCAGAGGACGAAAAAAAAGGTGAGCACGAGCATCCAGATCGTGAATTCCACGACCGTTCGGGCAATCACCACATCCGGCGGCTTGATGGCACCAAATCCAAACAGAGCTTGGTTGCTTCCAATGGCCTTGCCGGCCTTGTTGATCGTGTTGCGGGTGATGCGGAAGGATATAAGCCCGGTCAAAAGGAAGAGCGTCGAACTTTCGCCGAAAGCCGGCGCGTAATTCTTGATGTAGACGCGCATCAGCAGCATCAGGCCCACAAGCAATGTCGGCTCGACCATCGTCCATACATAGCCGATCGGTCCTGCGCCGAAGCGAAGCGCAGCTTCCCGGAAGATGAGAGCGACGATCACGCGGCCGTTCATCACGGCCCCGCGCCATGCGGTCTCGCCCTCGCTCATCGTTGTCGTCTGGGACATCGCGCGGCCCTAACGATCAGATCGCATGGTCACGGAACGACCGGTAGAGGAACTGGCTCACCAGCCACACCGCGAGCAGGACCAGGAAAGCGATGAAACTGTCCAGCCAGCGCAGGGGATAGAGCGCGATCTCGGGCCGCGTGGGTGAGACGAAGGTCGCGAAATAGCGCTCCTGCTTCTGCGCCTCGGCGATCGAGGTTTCGAATGCGGCGAGAGCCGTCGTATAGGCCTGGGTAGCAAAGCCCTGTTCCACCGTGAGTTCTTCGAACTTGTTGAGAACCTCTGCGACATTCTGCTTTGACGGATCGCGAGCTTTGGAGGGGTCGGTGGACTTTGACGCCGTGGCGTCGAGCTGACTTTGCAATTCGAGGAGCTGCGCTTCAAGCGAATCGATCGTTCGCTTCATCGAGCGCGCCTGAGGGGCATTCTTGTCGACTTCCTTGAGCAAGGCGTTGAACCGCGTCTGGGTCGATGTGAGCTGGGATTGAACTGCTACGATCTGCTGGTTCAACTGGCCACCCACCGACTCGGGAGTCAACACCTTCTCGGTTTCACGCAGCTTGCGCACCTCGCCCTGGACCTTCCGCAGCCGCTCCTCGGAGCGGTCCACCTGCTTGGAGGCGACCTGCATGACCTGCTGGCGGTTGCTTTCGGAGAGGTCGTTGACCAGCTTTTCGGACACTTTCAGCACCGCATCGGCAATCGCCTTGGAGTCCTCGGCGCTGAAGGCATAGATATAGAGCGTGGTATTGCCGGTCGTCGCATTGAAGCTGACATCGGTCATGTCGCGCCAGTATCCGGTGAATTTCTCGAGCGGCATCGAAGGATCAACCCGGTAGAGCCAATCGATATGGTCGCGCGTGTAGAACTGCCTCAGGTCTATGCCGAGCTCCTGCTGCACGTCGCGTATCAGTTGCAGAGACTCGATATAGCTGGTGACGATGTAGGAATCCTGCGATTGCGCTCCGCCGCCGCCAATCATCGGCAGCCCCATCGTGGCGATCGACGACTGGCTCGCCGAACGGACGGAAAACTGGCTCTCGACCTGATATTGCGGGCTGGCCAGCAGAACATAGTAGATCGTCGCCAGCGTGGCCGGGATCAGCACCATAAAGATGAAGGACAGCGCCGTCCACGGCAGGGTCCATTGACGTGCCGGCTTTATCTTGGTCTTGGGCTCGCGCTTGCCGACGGGTTTTTCGAACTCCTTGTCCAGGGCGCGGGCCGTGGCGGGCGCCGGAAGCGATACGGCCCGGCCCCCCTTGGCCTCTCGGCGCATTCTCCTGTTGGCGCGACGGTCTTCCTTGTTGTCCGCCTTGCCCGCGGGGCGCTCCTTGTTGACGGGCTGCTCTTTACTGCCCGCATTGTCGTCCGGGTTTGCCTGTCGAGCGCGAAGGGCGGGATTCTCGCCGATATCGCGCAGTGCCGCCTCCACCGCATCTTCAAGTGGCGAGGCGTTTGCAGCGGCTCCCTGATTCTGTTGCGGGCGTTGTTCCTGGGCGGCGATGCGCGGTTCGCTTGCCGCCACGCGCTGTTCGTTGAACGTGGCGCGAGGATCGAAGCTGGAACGCGGCTCCGGAACGATCGGGCGTGGTTCGGAAATGACTGGGCGCGGTTCGGCGACGAACGGCCGCGGCTCGTTGAGGCTAGCGCGCGGCTGAGGTTGACTGGCATCTCCACTGCGCTCTGCCGCAGCCGGGGGGTCGGCGCTGATCAGCGGCGGATCGCGGCGTGCGGTTTCATTGTTCGAGGCGGCATCGCCCGTGCGTAGTGTTGGGGAGAATGGTGCGTCCAATGTGAAATTCCGTCAAAACGGCCAGCCGACCGAGACCCGCCATGCTAAGATTTTTTCTAAGGCCCGGCGCAAGCAATACTAAGGCCTGGAGTGAATTGCGCCCCTCTGCCGGGCGCAATCTATTATATTTCCATTGTGCCAACAATATGATTTTCATTTCATAAACGGTGACCGCGTTTCCAGCGGAGCAGCTTGTCGCTCCCGTGAAAGCAGCCCGTCGCTTCCACGGAAGCAGCCTGTCGCTTCCACAGGAGCAGCCTGTCGCTTCCACGGGATTATCCGGCTTACCTGAAGCCGGATTTGGTGTAGAGGATCGGGGATACGCCCTTCGGCCACCAGTCACAGCATAGCCGGCATGGAAAACACGGATAAAATCGCGCTCATCATTCCATTGCGGCTGACGGGCGCCACCTATGAGGCCGAGGCGCGACTCGGGCGTATCTGCGCCAACGTGCCGCGAGAACTGTTCGATATCGTCATATCCGACTATGGAACGCGCCCCGATCATCGCGGACCGATCGATGCGCTGGCTGCCGAAGGCATCCGTATCGTCACGCATCCGTCGCCGCATCGGTTGTTCTCCATCGGCCAGGCGCGCGATTTCGGCGTGCAGATGAGTTCGGCCCCGGTGATTATCTTCAACGACATCGATTTTCTCGGTACATCGGACATGTATCGTGCGATTCATGCGGAAGCAGCGCGGCGCGGGGTGTCCCGCAACCTCTTCGATTTCTTCTGCGTGCCGGTGCTTTTCCTCACCGAGGAGGGCAGCAATCGATGGCTGGCCGCGCCCGGCGATGCAAAACCATTCTCGGGTTCGCTCGATGTCGATTCGCTCGACGCTGCCAGGGCGGACATTCAGTCCGTTGCCTATGGCAGCTCGGCCATGGTCGTCAATCGCCATCACTATATGTCGCTCGGCGGCCACGACCCGCGCTTTTCCGGTCACGGCGCGGAGGACTACGACCTGCTGCACCGGCTTTCCACCATTGCGCCGAAGGGGCCGCGCCCGCACGACTATTTCACCGACTACAAGGATAACGGCGTCAGACGGTACTGGGGTTTCCGGCCGTTCTTCGCGCTCTATGGCCTCGATCTTGTGCCGCGCGGCGTCCATCTCGTGCATCTCTGGCATCCGCGCCGCAAGGAGAAGGGGTATTTCCGGCCGCGCCGCAATTTCCGGCTCTTGAAGCGGGTCATGAAGCGGTTTGATCGGACCGGCGGCCAGCCGCTGCCGCTGGCCGATCTCGCTTCGGGGCGGGGGCGCTGGAGCGTGCTCTACCGCAACGGCGCCGACCTTGACCTGCTGCGCCAGGTCCTGCCGCTTGCCGCGGGCTACGAGTTGATCAAGGTGCGATCCTTCAAATCAGGCATGTCCTTCATCCCCGCCATGGCATCGTCCGGCACCCGCCTCGTGGTCGCGACGCCTGATGTCGCGGGCGACGCCGCTGCGTTTGCCGCGGCACTACCGCGCGGGATCCGTCTGTTGCGAGCACTCGCGCCATCGGCGGGCGAGGGTGAGGTCGGCTTTATCCTGCTGCCCGATGGATCGGATGCGGTGGTCGCCAAGCCTCGTATCGTGAGGGCTCCATCCGGAAACCCGGTCTTCACCTGGTGGCCGGAGCTTGCTCTTCCTGGCGGTCTACCGGCTCTATCGAGCGGGACGGTGCCGGAACCGGTGCCCACCGACGACCCGCTCCTTGCAAGCTTTGGCGAGATAGAGGCGCGGGGAAAGAGGCCGGCGCGCAAGAAGAAGTCGCCGCTGCTGGTGCGCCTCAAGCGGTGGTTCACCGGTTATTGAGGCGCCAATGCCTGTCGCCCGAAAGTGTGCAGCAGTTTCGGGATAACGACACACACAAAACCGGCATAACGACATGCACAAATAAAGCCCGGCTTTCCATCGCGCGGCCCGCGTATTAATCGGGTGCCGGATTTCCCTGCCCACCGGGCTTATGACAGGTCGTTCAATGCCGCGAATTCTCATGCATATCGGTGCCCACAAGACTGCCACCTCCTATATGCAGAAGAAGCTCGCGCTCAATGTCGATCTTCTGGCACGGCGCGGCATTCACTACGATCCGCTCGAGACGTTCCGCAAGGGGTTCACACCGCTCCTCAACGAGGAGACGACGCGCGAGAACGACTATGTGAAGCTCTTGAACGGCAAGGCCAAGTCGATGTCGCTCCTCATATCGGAGGAGAACATCATGGGCGTGCCCGGCGACCTTCCGCGCGAGCACAAATACTATATCCGGGCGCGGCAGCGCCTCACCCGCACGGCGGAGCTGTTCCACACTGCCACTCCGGAAATCTTCCTGTCGCTCAGGGAATATGCTGGTTTCGCCGTCTCCATGCACAGCGAATATATCCGGCACCAGAAATATCTGCCATTCGCCGCGTACCAAGAGATATTCACGGCCTCGAATTTCAGCTGGCTTTCGGTCGTCGACGAGATTTTCGCCGCCGTGCCGGGAGCCAAGCTAACGCTCTGGGATTTCACCGATTTCCGCAACATCGAGAAGCAGGTCTTCCAGTCGATGCTCGGGTTCGATCCGGATATTTTCGAGAATCCGGTAGGTCCCGTGCGGGAATCCTTCTCCGAGATTGCCATCAAGGCAATCGAGGCACTCAGCGGCGCACTCAAGTATGACGACGTGAAAAAGCTGATCAATCCTATCGCGCGCAACCTGCCGAAGGGTGATCAGTACCCGGCATTCGATCCGATGGACGTGGATCTTAAGGTCAGCCTCAAGGCCCGGTACAAAGCCGACCTTCAAGCAATCGCGGCGAAATATCCGGCGGTCGTCTTTATCGGCAAACGCACGTGACACACCCGCTCAGCCGGTGACCACGGCCTCTTCGTCGGCATCCGCGTCACGCGCGGCCTGGAAGCGGGGGGCGACCTTTCCGTCCCGCCTTAGCGTCGCGTGCAGGTCGAAGGCGAACTGCCATGCGGTCTTCAGCCGTGCGCGCGTCTCATCAGCCAACGTCATGTCGCCGTCGGGGGAGACATTCATCAGCTTCAGGTCGATCTGGCGCTTGGTGCGCTCCTGGATCATTTCATGCAGGCCGGAAAGGTCCTCATAGGGAAATATGCGGTCGCAGCCGATGCCGCCGTCGCTCGTCAACGCCACGCCACACGGGCTGCCGAGACCGGCATAGCTCGCGCGCTCCTTCTTCGGCTTCAGCACTTCCTGGACGAACGCGTCGAAGGTGACGTTGCCGGTATAATTCCCACGCCGCTTCTTGCTGTCCGCTTCCTTGAGCTGTTCGCGTGTGCGGTAGCGGTACCAGCTTCCAAGCCAGTCGACAGGCTCGCGCATGACGGACACGACGTCGTATTGACCGCGGGTGAGGCCGGTCTGGGCCTGCAGCAGCGGTGCCACGAAGGTCATGAACTTGTGGTAGGGCAGGTGCTTCATCAGTGGCGGATTGTTGATCGCCATCGATGCCCGGGGCGAGAGCGCGTGATCGAGCGCCGTGGTGCCGGTCTTCGGTTGGCTAAGGATTACGAGCCGGGCGTGATGAAGATAGATCATTTCGCTGATGCCTTTTCGGCCGCTTCGGCTTGGCGAAGCGGGAGTAGTTCCTCGCGGCGCTTCACGCACCACCGGTAGATTTCATAGTCGTCGGTGTAATAGTTCTCGATATTTCTGCGACCGAGCTCGGATACCGTCTTTTCGAAACCATCCGGTGTCCTGTGGGCGCCATAATCGTCGGTGGGAAGTGCGAGGTCGTCTGGGACCCGCAACAGCTTGCGCAACAATGCGAAATCGCTCTCGAAGGTTTCCGTCGCGCCGATGAAATAGATCCTGTCCCGCTCCTGCTCGAGCAGTTCGACGGATCCGAGATAATGCCGGTAGTCGCGCCTGAGGTGCTTGATGGCAGTCATGGCATCCTCCGCGTGCCGGCGAAATTCGGCATCCCCGGCGCTCAGGGCTTCGGCGAGCTGGTTCGGCGTCTTGAAATGTTCGAAGGCGATCTCTTCTCGATCCGTCCAGGCATTACCATGGCGCGGATATCCCCTGCGGAGCCGGCTGTTGAAGGCCGAGATATAGCGCGACACCGGCTCGCGGATGAAGAATATCACCTTGCGGGTCTTGTCCAGATCGACGATATCCTGCAGGCCCGTCTCATGGCTATAGAGGCCGATCCGCCTGACGATCTTGCGCGCTTTGGCGGCCCGCAGAACGGCGTTGACGGCTGTGCCACCGGTCTTGCCGATGTGGAGCAACCCGAATCTATTCGTTTTCATCGACCTGCCGGTATGTCTGCATGTTTTCAAGCCTCAGGCGCCTATCGCGTGGCCTCGTAGAAATCCTGGCCGAACGCCTCGATGAGATAGTCCTTCTGTGGCTTGACCATCTTCTCCGTTTCGTCTTTCACCCATTGCGGTATCTCGACATCCTTGGTCTTGTGGACCTGCTCCGTCATGGCGTGGTAGTCGAAGCGCTCGGCGCCGATGAAGTCCTCGACGTCGCGCAACAGCCCCGCTGGATCGTGCTTCACTTTGCCAAACGGAAGGATCAGCAGCCGGTCGGGGCCGAAATATGACTGCCAGAGCGGAATCGAGGTCTTATAGTCGCCCCGGATACGGTCGGTGAGCCTTTTGACGAAAAACTCCCACTCCTCATTGGTTTCCGGTGTCTTCCCCTCCCGCCCGATGGCCATTCTGATCTGCGACAGGCTGCGGGACAACGGTTCCCGGACGCTCAACACGAATTTCGTTGTCGGCAGCATCTCCTTGATCTTTGGCAGTGCGTTCGTGCAGTGGTCGACATAACTGGGCGTGATCTCGCCCGATACCTTGCCGACGGCATCGGGATGGGCGAAGATCGATTTATACCATTCGTCGGACAGAATGTTATCGCCTGCAAGGCGTCGTAGAAACGCCGCTTTTTCCGTGTTGTCGCCCGCCGATCCTCTTTGCCTGTCGGAGCGTTCGAGGCGGTTCGCAGCCTTTTCGAAATGCCGGATGCGCTCGCGCTTCTGCGTCGGTGTCGGGTTCAGTCTATCAAAGAAGTGTATCTCCTTGATCGGAGGCAGCCAGATAGACGGGTTCTGGGCCAGCATTTGATGCAGCCAAGTCGTGCCCGCCTTGTGTGTCCCGATGCCAATGAAACCTGGCAATGTCATATCGTCTTCCTCAATCGAGCGCTCGTCCCTATCAGAGCGCCGCTTATTCATCACTTGTGTTCTTTCGACAAGGCATTAATCGCGATCCGCATCAGGTCGGCGAAACTGCCTTTGGCGGCCAGCGAGCCTTCGACGTAGAGATCCCTGTCGTCGGGCGGGCCTTCGAGAAACAGATCGTCACGGCCGAACCAATGTTGTGCGACCGCCCGGTTGGACGCCTCGAAGCGATCGAGTACGCCCTGCCGCTCGGCCGCCGTATAAAGCGTCCTGGCCTTGCAATTCACCGATTTCGCGACTTCCTGCAAAAAGCCAATGATCGCCACCCGTTCCGGTTCCTTGATGTCGTACATCCCGGCCCGCCTGACATAATCCAGCGTCTCGGTCGGCAGGCTGTCATTCTGCGCCGACGTATCGAAAGCGAGTGCCTTCCTGTCGATCCCGACATGGTCGAGGAAGTCTCCGATCGCATCCTCGACCTGTCCTCTTTCGATGACCCGCACGGCCACTTTTTCGCGGCCGAGCGCCCGTTCCCACAGGCCCAGCATGTGCTCGAAATCAAGCCAGTAGAACTCTTCGAGACAGGCGAGGAATTCCTTCGGCGTCATCACGGAATGCTTACGCGAAAACGGCCATTTTATGTGCTGGTTGTACCAGCTCATCAGCCAATGGTCCTGCCGCCTGACATAGACGATCGCGTCGATATCGTAGATTTCCTTCAGCGGCGCCAGCCAGTCGAGATCGCGGTGGATGCAGAAATCCTCGCCGCTGAGGATGATATGTCCCTTTTGCGCGTAGGGCTCCAGCTTCCTGAGCAGGTCCCTGCCTGTCATTTTGCCGCGATGGAGGCCCCAGGCTAAATCCTGATGGTTGGTCCCCTTGAACGGATAGCTCTTTCCGAGTGCTGAAATCTGTTCACGATTGGCGGCGAGGGCGCGCTGCAACCCGGTGGTCCCCGTACGGTGGATGCCGATATGCAGGGTGAGTCTTGTGCCGGTCTTCGTCCGCCGGGTTTTCCAGAACATCGTCCGATTCCTAGAGCCAGTTGCCGCGACACATCAGGCCGAGCCGGATCAATTGCTCGGTCGACTCGTATCTGACGCTGATGCCTTCTTCATACAGATTTTCGCGGCTCTCCTTGGCGTAGCGCTCATACTCCGTGCCACCGAAATAATGTTCCTTTCGATGTAGCTCCTCGGCGGCCTTGTCCCGCAGGCTGGCGAAGAACTTGAAGTGGAACAACGCGCCGGTCGGGGCCGGACTCTCCTTGTCCTGCACCCGCATCAGCTTCATTGGCTTCAGGTCGTGCATAGAACTGACATAGCGGAAATTCCACTGCCACCAGACGACGGGGATTTTGTTCAGTGCCGGCGACTTCAACGGATCATGCCGGTTGTGCACGCGCATGCGCGGGCCGCCGCGGGTGAATGTCGGCATGGTAAGGGTCGAAATCTGCACATAACCGTCGCGATCGAAATAGGGCGCGACATCGAAAGGATTGTCACCCTGGTTATAGATGGTTTCCGACAGCGGTTTGTTCGAATAGGCGTCGAGCATGACGGTGTGGAAGGACTGTCGCTTCTCCATCTTCATATATTCGCCGAGTTCGCGAAGGCTGCGGGTTTCCATGCAGGGGTAGACAAGGAATTCGTCAGGATCGACCGTCACGCAGAGATGGCCGATGCCGTACTTCTTCAAAAGCACGTTGCACCATTCCATTCCGAAATTCGACGCCTTGTAGCCGGCTTTGGTGTGCCAGACGGAGATGTCTGGTTGGCTCCTCGCCCATTCCATCATGCCGTCGGTGGAATCGTTGTCGATGACGAGGAAGTGGTTGACCCCGATCTTGCGGTAATATTCGACGAAATAGGGCAGGCGCAGCAACTCGTTGCGCAGGCACATGAAAAGCAGCACATCGCTTTTCCTGATTTGCGCCGTGCGATCGATCTTGAGCGATAGTTGCTGGCGAAAGCGCCGCATCGCGAAATAGCGGGACACCTGATTGAAGACGAGGGAGATGTTAAGGTTCAATTGTCCAGACCTCTCAGCGACTCGGTCAGATCCTTGGGCGCATCGTCGCGCGCTGTCGCTTGCAGCTCCAGCGCTGTCGTGAACAGTTCCGGCAGCGCGACGGGAAAATTCAGTTTCAGGAGACGCCAGCGCGCATGCAGCGTGCTCAGCATCGAGACCGACGCACGCCAGTCCTCGGGGAGGTCGGCCGCCAGTTCCTCCATGGTCAGAGCATTGATGGCCGCCTCCATTGTATCGAGATTTTCCGCCAGGGGCGTGGCGACGGTGCCGTGCCTGAATCTCAACGCTGCCTTCCAGTCATTGGCATCAGTTTCGGCAGCCATCTTCGCCGCCTTGAGATAGGTCTCCGTGCGGATACGAAAATCGATCGGCATCTTGGCATCCATCGCCTGCTGCATCGCTCGGAAACTGTCGATCGGCGTTGCATGCGGCCCGTCGATGGCGCCGCCACCGCTGCACAGCGTCCAGTAAAGCTGGCGCATGACATCGGTGTCGTGCTCCGCCATGATGGGCAGCACGACGGCATTGCGGCTCAGCATCAGGGCAATCTCGCCCTGCGGATCGTCACCGGGGCAGATCTCGATCACCGCCATGTTGTCGATGCGTGACAGGATGCGAACAAAATAGGCCGGCCGATCGAAGTCCCGGATCAGGTTGTCGTCGCTATGCAGTCCGTGGAAGGATTTGACATCAGGACCGAAATCCACCTTGTCGGGATGCAGCACCCGTCCGAGCACGGTCAACCCCGCCACATCGCGCAGGGAGTCCGCAGCACGGCTCGTCAACCGCGGTGGGCCGTAGATGATGGTAAAGCTGCGCGGATTTCTTTCCAGCGCCTTGGTCCAAAGTCCGTCGCTGTGATGCTGGTACAAGGTGAGCGTCAGCGGCGAAGCCTTGGGGAGCGCCGCGATCATCTCCTTATAGGGGAAATGGTAGCGTTTTGAAAAATCGATCTTCAGTGGCGTTTCCGGCGCGGGCTGCGTCGCTACATCGGCCAGGTGCGCCCTGAGCTTCTTTGCCGACGAGCTGACCTTGCGGGCAAAGAAAAACGGCAGGTTCTTGAGCAGGTCAACGTGGTCGTCCATCAGGACGATCGGCTTGCCCCAGTCGTTGAAGTGGAAAAAGGTCAGGTTGCGTTTGGCCATGTTGTCCATATGCGTGAACCGAAACGCCATGGTCTGGAAAAACAGCTCGTCCGGAATCCATGTGGTCGAGAAAAACTGGTACGTAAGGGGATGCTTCTGGATATAGTTCAGAATCTTCTCGCACAAGGACCACGACAAACACCACCATTGCGACCCGAAACGGGGCTCGAGTGCGCGCGGAAAGCGCCGCTTCGGCCAGAAAATCCTCTGAAGCTGGAAATGCCAGTTGAACAATTTCGGATATTTCTGGTGGTTGAACAAATGCCAGTACTGGTAGCGCTCCTTGCGAAGGCCTCCGACCATCCAGCTTGAGTCATAGGCCTCGATGAATTCCGTCCGTGGGTGGGCATCAAGGAATTGCGAGAGCTCGGCGAGCGGCCGGATCGGCATGCAGGCGCCCGATATCAGCATCACCTTGTCGCAGTTGATCTTCTCCCGGCGGACGACGCGCAGCGCGCGCACAACCGCGTCGACCAGGCTGAAGTTACCCCAGCCACATTTGATCCGATCCTTGACCAGATGGATGCGCGGGACGTTCGCCGTCCGCTCGCTGAGGCGCGTGAACTGGGCGCGGGGCGAATTGAGGTCGTAATGGATCACGGCATTGGCATGCGGATCCCATTCGGTAAGCAGGCTTGCCAGATCGGCGACGTGGTCGGCATTCTCATGTGCCAGTATGATGAACGTGATTTTCGCCATGAGGGCCTGTATTCCTGTATTTCCCGCCAGCCTGCCTTGGCCATGCCACGGGCCGGCTGGGCGACAAAAGCAGATTTCCGCTACCAATTATCGCTGATTGTCTTGGGCTGAAGCGTTTATCCATGGACGGGCTTAAAAGCAATATGGCGCTCGGTTTTCCACTTTTGCCGGGAGCCTTTCCTATCCAACCGCCAGCCGTAGAGCGCTTCATGGTGAAATGGAAGCAGTTCTGCCGGAGCAGGTTTTCGTCAGGGCAGAGGCGATTGGCGAAGGGCATACCCAAATGTACGGCCGAGGCAATCGCCTCTGAGCCTGGCGGAAAGACGCCCGGCCCACCGGTCGCGCTTCGCGACGACCGGAGATTCTGATGTCTTGCAGATTTGCTTCAGCAAATCTGCGGGAGGTTGGCTGAAACGGGCCGGCTGATCGACCGGCCGGCTTGGCCGTAGATTTGGCTACGACGCGCGCCGGCCGGTCGACCATCCGACTCCGCTTGAGCCAACAGAATTGTTTCCATTTCACCATGAAGCGCTCTATAGATCGCCCACATCCAAACCACCCGGAATATCCCGCCGCATGAAGATCCTCGTCCACCTGGGCGTTCACAAGACCGCCACGACCTTCATCCAGAGCCAGCTCGCCAACAACCGGGCAGAGCTCTCGGGCAAGGACTATGGCGTGGCCGGCATCTGGGTCGTGCGCAAGCGCTTCACCAACCTGTTCGACAGGCTGAGTTTTTTCGATCCGGTCTGGCGCTTCCTCACGCGGCCCATCCTCCGGCGGCGCCTCGAACGCATCATCGGCAAGAGCAGCACGGCCGGCACCTTCCTTCTGTCGGACGAAAACCTGCTCGGGCTGATCTCCGCCAATTACTGGCGCGGCGCGCTCTATCCCTGGGCCGGCATGCGCGTGAGGATACTGAAAAGCCTCATCAGTGACCACGAGGCACATTACTTCCTCTGTATCCGCCGCTACCCGGATTACCTCACCTCTTCCTGGCTGCAGATGGCCTCGAAGGGCAAGGCGCCGCCGTTCGAGAAATACCTGGAAAAGTTCCCGCCCGAGGGCAGGGGATGGGCCGATATCGTCGGCGATATTGCGCAAGCCTGCGGCCCCGGCAATCTCACTGTCTGGACCTATGACTGGTTTTCCGAGGATCCGGCGCGGGTGTTCCAGCTTCTCGCGCCCGGCACCGATTTCACCGTGCCGGAAAAGGAACTCAAGCGCGAAATCCTGCCGTCGCTGACGATCAAGGGCCTCAACGTCATCAACCAGCTCGAGGACCATCTGTCGCGGGCCGAGATCAAGCGGCTGAGCGCCGTCATCCGCACCTTCGAGTTCGACGAGCCCAATCCCCGGCTTGAAATTGGCGATCCGGGACTCATCGCGGCCTACGAGGAAAAGTATCGCGCGGATATCGACAAGATCCGGGCGATGGGGGTGGATTTCCACGGCTGACCCGCCGCGGCTTGATCCAGCGCAAGGATGTCCCGTCCTGGCGGCGCTAGAAATTCTGCCTACATGACATGGATGAACAGGGAGAGCCACAATGTACAAGAAGATCATCGTGCCGGTTGAAATGGGCCAGCTCGAAAAGGGCGAGAAAATCCTCGCCAAGGCGAAGACGCTGCTGGATACGGGCGGCGAAATCGTCCTGATGAGCGTCACGGAGATAGTGCCAGCCTATGTCGCCATCGAACTGCCGGCCGATCTGGTCGATCAGTCGGTCCGGGACGCGGAAGTCAAGCTTCGGGAAATGAATGCGAAGCATGGCGGCCATGCCAGGATCAAGGTCGTTATCGGTTCTCCCGCCCGCGATATCCTCAATATCGCCGAGGAGGAGCATGCCGATCTCATCATCATCGGCTCGCACCGCCCGGATTTCTACAATTACCTGATCGGCGCCACCGCCGACCGCGTTGTGCGTCACGCCAAGTGCTCGGTTCTGGTCGATCGCTGACCCTCGGTCCTGTCACGGAGGTGACGGGATGGCGCGTTAATTCGTCCCATTGTCTTGATTGGATCATGATCCCATGTTGTCATGGGTTGATATCAAGGACGAACAGATGACGTCATTCGAGACCCTTGTCCGGCGCTACGATGTCAGCGAGATCATCGCTGACGGTATCGTTCATGGCGTCGGTGTGGTTGCGGCGCTGATCGCGGTGACGGCGCTGATCTTCTACGCCACGGTCTGGGGCACGGCGGGCGCGCTGGTCGCCTCGTGGATCTACGGCGTTGGGCTGGTCGCGTCGCTCGGCATCTCGTTCGCCTACAATATCTGGCCGCGCTCGCCGGCGAAATGGTTCCTGCGTCGCCTCGATCACTCGGCGATCTTCATCCTGATCGCCGCGACCTACACGCCCTTTCTGGTCGCCGCATGGCCCGACCCGATGGTCGTCGCCAATCTGATCGGCCTCTGGTGCGTCGCCGTCTTCGGCATTGCGCTCAAATGCATGTGGCCAGGCCGCTTCGACAAATTGACCATCCTGCTCTACCTCGCCATGGGCTGGAGTGGCGTGGTGATCTTCTCGCGCCTCTACGATGTGCTCTCGCTGGCAACCCTCATCCTCATCCTGACCGGTGGCATCATCTACACGATCGGGGTCATTTTCCACGTCTGGGAAAAACTGCGCTTCCAGAACGCCATCTGGCACGGCTTCGTCGTCACCGCCGCCGGCGTGCATTATGCGGCCGTGCTGACATGCGTGGTGCGGTTTCCGGGGTGAGCGTTCTGCCATTCGGTATCATTGGCAGGGATATTTTTCTTTCAGGGCATAGACCATGAAGCCAGATGCCCTGTCGCCTCGAAAGTCATGCTTTGCGCTTATGCGTTTGCAGACATGATCGACCAAGTCCGAAATGGAGAATTGTTCCGGCAGGCAGACGTTCATCGAGACGTTGAAGAATATCTCCATGCTGGGTATTTTTCCCGCTGGATCAGACTGTTGCTGCACGACTTGCAGCGAAGAGAACTGGTCATCCAGGAGCTTGTCGGTCCAGCCTGCGACATAACCCTCGACCTCTGCCCGACGATCGGCGCATGCTCGCCGGAGGGCTTCGGGATTCCGGATGTCGGCCTTGCAAGGCAATGCCGACACGCAGCACGCGGCAGCAATCAGAAATAGTTTTCTCATGGTTTGGCTCGCTCCGGGATTGACTCGCGCATATCATTCGATGGCTTCCGAGGTGTCAATTGCTCAGCCCCGGCATCACGCGCTGTGCACAGGCGTATCTTTTGATGCCCCGAGGGGTGGCGGAGCGCATACTCAACACCTAGAACGCTATAAAGAATTGGCGGGGCGCAAGTTTTGGAATTCTGGACGACAGTCATGCTGTTCATACCGCTCCTGGGCGCCGCACTCTCGCCGCTCCTGGTGCGGGCGCTCGGCCATAACGCCGCCTGGATTCTCGCCCTCTTCCTCCTCGTCCCCTTCCTCGTCTTCACCGGCCATCTTGATACTGTCGCCGCCGGCAGCGCCATCACCGGCGGCTTCGCGTGGGCGCCCTCATTCGCTGCGGACTTCATCTGGAAGCTCGACGGCTTGTCGCTGACATTCGCGCTCTTGATCTCCGGCATCGGCACGCTGATCGTGCTCTATTCCGGAGCCTATCTCAAAGGCCATCCGGGACAGGGGCGGTTCATCGCATTCATCCTGATGTTCTCGTTTTCCATGCTGGGCGTGGTCGTCTCCGATAACCTGCTGATGCTGTTCATCTATTGGGAGCTGACCTCGATCACCTCCTTCCTGCTGATCGGCTTCGACCATGAGCGCGAGGCGGCCCGGCGCGGTGCCTACCAGGCGCTGCTGGTCACCGGCGGTGGCGGGCTTTGCCTGCTGGCGGGCCTGCTGATGCTCGGCCAGATGACCGGCGCGAACACTGTCAGCGGCCTGATCGCCGGCGGTGCCGCGATCCGCGATCACTATCTCGCCGAGGCCGCTCTCGTTCTGGTCCTGCTCGGCGCCTTCACCAAGTCGGCGCAGTTCCCGTTTCATTTCTGGCTGCCCAATGCCATGGAGGCGCCGACGCCGGTCTCCGCCTTCCTGCATTCGGCGACCATGGTAAAGGCCGGCGTCTATCTTCTGATGCGGCTCTACCCGATCTTCGGCGAGATGGACCTCTGGCAATTCGCGCTGCCTTTGTTCGGCGGCGCGACCCTGCTCGTCGGCGGTTTTCTCGCGCTCCGCCAGACCGATCTCAAGCTGATGCTCGCCTATACGACCGTTGCCTCGCTCGGCCTGCTGGTCATGCTCACCGGCATCGGCCACGAAAAGGCGATCGAGGCGGCGGTGCTCTATCTCTTCGCCCATGCCTTGTTCAAGGGCGCGCTCTTCATGATCGCGGGTGTCATCGATCACGAAGCCGGCAGCCGCGACATCACCAAGCTCGGCGGCTTGCGATCCGCCATGCCGATCACTTTCGCCGCGGCCGTCCTCGCCGCCTGCTCGATGGGCGGCATCCCCTTCTTCGCGGGCTTCATGGCCAAGGAGGAGATTTATGCGGCGCTGGAGTCCGGCAACCCAGCGATGATTGCCGCCATATCAGGCAACGCCATGATGTTTGCCATCGGATTTGCCATCGCGCTGAAAGTGTTTTTGGGCTCCGAGCTTGTGGCCCCCTCATCCGACCCTTCGGGCCACCTTCTCCCCGCTGGGGAGAAGAGGGAGGAT
>Ga0307515_10010877_pt1 | contig 17363 bp, 8 predicted proteins | sample 17_EM_MG_FD_194513 | JGI IMG/M metagenome (GOLD analysis project Ga0307515, IMG submission 194513) | Populus trichocarpa ectomycorrhiza microbial communities from riparian zone in the Pacific Northwest, United States - 17_EM | ecosystem: Host-associated > Plants > Roots > Unclassified | place...
TTCTTTTATATTTTCCTAAGCACTAGCTTTTAGGGTGTACTAGTTATTTGCTAACGGCACTTAAATAGAAAGGCGCTCGTTTATGTTAATATCCGATGTTATAGCTTAGGCCGTGCGGAGCTTATAAGGGCTGCGGAGCTTGTAAGAGGATAGAGGAGAGCTTTTAGGAGAGTTGGCGTTATTAAGATTACTCTTTTCATCGTTATCTAAAATCTCTAACATTTCTGTTGGGTTACTATAAGAGGTAAATTAATAGATAAGATACTAAAATAGTATAGCTAATATATACGATTTAAAGGCTATCTTATACTTAACATTTTACGCAGCAATTCTATTAGCCTGCCTCTTAAGAGAAGTAGAAGCATGACGATAATTAAACTTTTTAAAAGCAGCAGGCGGAGAAATAAACGGCTTAAAGGCAGGCGGTAAAGAGGTAGGCGGTAAAGAGGTAGGCGGTAAAGAGGTAGGCGGTAAAGAGGTAGGTAGTGAAGAGGTAAGCGGATTTCCAGCGGATTTTGTAATAGCATTATTATGGTGCTCTGCTATATCTAATAAAGAGTGCTTTAGTACATATTTCCTAAAATCATATTAGCTATAGGCATAATTTAGTATTAGAAAGCTTACTCTTTAGGCAAAGATTCTAAAGGATTAGTAAAAGAAAGAGCGTCCTTAAAAGCGTCCTTAATTATTTTATCGTTAACGTCGCGCATATTAAGTTCCTTAACTAAATAGCTATTAGACGTATTTAGAGGTATAAATAAAGGTATTATAGATAGTAGCATGCTAACGGATAGTAGATGAAATAACAACGGTAAAGTTTGCGGTGCGGCGCTGTAAGGTGGACGGTTGGTGGAAGAAGAGGTACGGAGGTTAATTAAAGGTGAATATCCGCGCTACCGATTTTATTAAATTAGCTCGCTAACGAATAATTGCCGCTATAACTCACCTTAGTAAATATTAACCACCTTGTATACGCTTATTTGTAACGCGCAAATCCTTTATAGTTAAGTTACTACTAATTAAAGTGAGTGGGCGCCGTCTAGTTAACTTGCGAAGTGACACTAATATAGAATTACTGCTTAGCTAAGGTGCTAGAGAAGGGTTATAAGCGGATATTAGGTTTACTTGGTAAGCAGATTTCTTACTTTTAAAGTGCGCAGATATGTCCCTTTATTTTCTCTTACTGCGAGGCGGACCTAATAGCTGCGTCACATCTAAAACTGAGGGCGGAGATTAAGTACTAGGCTATAGGTTCTAAGCTGCGCTTAGCTTAGAGAGCGGAGATTAAATATTAGGCTGCAAATTCTAAGCCGCACCTAATTTAGAAGGCGGGGATCGAGCATTAGTACGTAAATTCTGAACTGCGCCTAGTTTAGAGGGCGGAGATTAAGTATTAGCCTATAAACCCTAGGCCTCAGAGTTTCCTAAGAGCGGAGATCTAGTATTATAACTTAAATCCTAAGCCTTAGGATTTTCTAGGAGCGGAGATCTAATACTATATTACAAATTCTGAATTTCCGGATTTCCTACTACCTAGGAACTGGTGCTACACTATAGATCTTAAACTTTGGGATTTTTTGTAATCGGAGATCTAGTGCTATGTTGCGAATATTAAACCTTAGGCTTGTCTAAAAGTTAAAACTTAGTGTTGCACTATAAGCTCTAATACTTAGACTGCCCTAAGGATTTAGATTCGATGCTGCGTTATAAGCTTTAATATCTGGATTGCTCTAAAGGCTAAGACTTAATACTTTACTATAAGCTTTAATATCCGGATTGTTCTAAGGGTTAAGATACGGAGCTGCCTTATAAGCTATAATACGTAGCCTACCCTAGAGACTGGTTTCTAATGCTATAGTATAGACTTGGATATCCTAGAGCTGTAGGGAGTTAATATCTATTATTATAGTATAGACCCTAATATCCAAGAGGCTAATACTTGATACCGGATAATAACTAACGCTAATTATTACCCTAGGGCTGTTAATACCCGGCCTGACGTTAAACCTAAGAGCGGGCCTAACTTTAAGATTCTGGATATCCGCCCTGCGTTAAAAACTGGGCCTAAGACTAATATCCGTTGTAGGGTTTTAGTGTACTTAGCCTAGAGGTATTCTACTAGCTAGAGTTTGGGCTAGCTAGCTGCGCATTCCTACTATATATAGGCTGAGAAGGTAATAGTGTCGGCAGCCCTATATGCGGATTTTCGGCGGATATCGATTGAGGTAGCTGGGCTACCTATATTTACGGACTTTAAGCTGCCAATACTATACGCCTCTCCGCTACCCTAGACTGTGGTAATATCCGCTCTACGCTATCTTTTAATTTACTTGCTAATGCTAATAGCTAGCTCTTTGCCTAAGTTGCCTTTTCTACCTCCTCTTAAATAAAGGTAATAAACTTATCCAAATTATTACCAAGCTGATTATAATTCTAATTAGGTAGGTTTTTCTTAAGCGCCTTATAGCTAGTTATATACTAGGCACAGCTATAGAGAGCGGTAATTTACTTATCGGATATAACGTAGCTTAAGGTCAGATTCTAAATAGTATACTAATATTTCTTCTCTATCTAGTTACAGAACCAATTTTTTATGCTTACGGCAAAGGCCTTTTGTTATATCTTCCTTAAAATCCCCTTTATATACGGCTTGCGGATATTAAACTCTTTAAAAGCCCGTAAAGTAGGATTATAGTTAGAGTAATAACCCTGGCTACTGGTAGATGGGGACTGTTCCTTATAGTTCTCTAATATAATCTTTTATAAGCAGCCCTTTTCCTTATTTATAAGAGCATATATATAATAGGAGAGAGCTGCTCTTTTCTTAGCTTTAGTCTTTAGGCGCCGCGCTAGCTTCTTTAGTAGAATATCCGTAGGTAGGACTACGGATGTTCCACCTAGACTAAGCTCTCGCCCTACATTAAATGCGAATGTATTAGAATCAGCATTACTATATACGGACACTCTTAAAGATATATTACTAGCAAAATCAGCAGCCCCGTCCTCTTATAACACCTATTATTTAACACGATATTCGTGGCTAAGTTGGCTTGGCTGAGATCGGAAGGCTCTACTAGTACGACCACGATTTTTGGCTGGCCTAGTAATATCCTTATGTGGACCTTTATACCAATCCTTAATTAGAAATATTGCCTTACCTATTTAACTACTACTATAAGCACCGCGTTTAAGTCGTTGCTATAATATGTTAATGGACTTGTCTTTATATATGCAATACTGCGCAATATAGTTAATATTAGGAATATCAGCGCCATAGGTAAGCGCGTTAAAGGAGAGTAGAATATAGATTTCTAAGTTAGGCTTTCTAAACTCCTTATATAGTCTGTCTTTATCCGTAATAGCTAATAATATATAATAAAGCTAAACAGCTCTTCTAGCCTACGCTTTCTAGTACCTGTAATATACTAACTATAAATAAATTAAGTCCCTGCCTAGTAATATCAGGTCCTTTAAATTAAGAAAGATAATTATCTTTAGGATCTAGTGGGGAGTTAGCGTATATTAGATTCTCTGCTTGGCGGATATAGCGGTATACGCGTAGTCTATAATAAAGTATAAGCTCTTAAAGGACTTCTTATTTCCTCGCTTAATGTATTCTCTAATAATTAATAGATCTGGCCGGTTAATTAACATCCGCACTATATTGATATTATTTTAAAAGCCCGCCAACTCTTAAATAATCTTAAATATTGTATTATTAAGCGTTGCAGTATAAGCAAACTAAGGCTTCCGCCCTAATAATAACCGCACTTTTTATAGCTGTGTATACGAATTCCGGAACGAACCCCCCTAATTGGCTATAAGGTGCACCTTATTAATTACTACTAAGCTAATATGCGTATGAAAGGTAGGGTTTATAAGAGTTTTATGGAACCTTTTACTAACTAACAGCTCTGGCGATATTAAAATATGGGTGTATACTCTAATGCGGATTTCCTATAAAAGACGTACGGATATTGTTTTGGCGTATATATAAACCGGCCTTATTCTAGGAAGCTCCTTAATCTTTACCTTTTGCTCCGCACCAATTATATTAAGTGGTAAGATAATAATTACTACTGAGGCCCGAAGAAGACATGGCATTGCTTACATTATTATACTCTTGCTAAATAAGGTTTTTGTAATAAGTATTATATCTTTTCTTTTAAACAGCAGCTACCTAAGAGCTTTAAGTTACTCCGTACGTCCGCGATACGGATATAAAAATGCAATAGCCTTATTAACCTTGCTTAGCTGCTAGGCCTTACTCTCTTCGCAAAGCGTAAGAAGCTGATTTTAAAAGTCCTATAGCCGTCGCTCCTAGTCTATTTTATAACTCCTCTAAATCTAATTATCTAATACCTAATACGGCCGCGGCTGTTCTAGTGCCTTATTTAACTTCTTCCCTCTCCGCCTAGTGGGTTTTGGTGGTGGTATATAGTGATTTACCTAAATATCCGTAACTTGGTAGTTGGCGCGCGATGAGGTTTTAGTAGGTGTTACACACTATAATGTGGACGCTATATATCCGCCAGGCTATAATAGGTTCTTTAGGGTGGCTATTATAGATCTATACGGGTTTTATATATGTTAGCTAGCGTTTAATAAAGTTATATATGGTTACAGAATTGCTAATAACGCGTTTTTTTTTAACGAAAATAATCATAAGACCTAAAAATACCTAAGTGATAAAAATAATATATTCTAAAAGCCTAGGCTCTGTTATATAATTAATGAACTTTAGAAAATAATATAAAATATTGGTGTTAAGTTATTTTAATATCCGCAACCTCCGCAACGTAGATATCCGTAGATTTACTAAGAACCTTCGCGAAATACGCTCAGACGTGATTCTAGTGGTTTTGCATAAACGTAGTTAGTCAGCTTGCGGACTAATTAAAAATCCGCACCAACAGAATCACGTCTAAGCTTGCTGAGGTAACCTAAAAATGACGACCATAAATGAATTAAAAGTTAACCTTATCCTTAACCAGCCTTCTAATTAGATACAGTGGTTCTTTATTATCTAAGACACTGCCAAAACTAACGAGGTATAGGAGTACATTAACCTATCTAAAAAAGGCGAGCGTCTAAAGCTAGAATAACTAAGTCGGCCCACACTAAGGGATATACTACCTACGGCTATATCTATTACGGACGCTTTAAGTACAATATTACGACTACTTGGAGAGGAGTCGGAAGAAGCTAGTTGGTTGATACAAGCACGGTCCAGGATGGAGCCGGTAGAACTATATAACGAGGAATAGTAACTGAGGTTATATGATGTGATACGTGGGATACGTAAAGTACGGAGGGAACGTTATGTACATTATGTACATTACGTATAAGAAGGATTTCATAGGAGTACAGTTATGTATTTAAGGACCCTTAGTCCCTACCTAAATAGTTCCTTCCTTGTAGTGATTCTCAGAATATAATTAGAGTTAATTTGTTGGGCAACCACTCCACCAGTTGTTATTACGTTGTTGACTTTATGTATTACCTACATACCTAGCCCATTAACAGGACTTACCGTAGTACTTACTATAAGGTTCCGTTACACAATTACTACCTAGTTACGGTATCGAAAGTCGAACAATATGCTACCAAAAGCAGCCACCATAACGCTATTGACGGCGGCAACTACTTTAAGGTCTGAAGGCGACACTAGTATAGCAGATACTAACTCGCAACAACCTGTGACGGTCGGATAACTATAAGCGATAGTTGACTAGTTAACAGAGAACAATACGACACTTAAACAGAGGATTAATGGGATAGGCGCAGTAAAGGTTAAGTTACCATCGATTAAAAGATTCTTAAGAGAGAGATTAAAGCTTAAAGGATTCCTTATATAAATGCACTTTAAGGTTGCGCAAGAGGGAGCAAAGCTGGCAATACCTATAGATCGAATAGCTTACGCAGGATTATTCTTGTTAGGAAGAGCACTTAAATGGTTTAAGCCTTACCTTATAGAAATATAGATAAATGGAATAACAACCACTAATTAGGAGGTGCGGTTCATGTTCTTAAGTTAGGAAGGATTTGTAGAGCAACTTATATAAATATTTAGAGACCCGGAGGCAGTAACTATAGCAGAAAGAAAACTCCAAGATATTACGCAACGAACCTTAGCAATTAAGTATACAACACAGTTCTAAACGCTAGCTATATAAGTTAAGTGGAATAACAGGGCGCTTATGGCACAGTACAAACAGGGACTTAAGGCTAAAGTCCAGGACGTAATTATTCTGATAGAAGATGTGGACACCCTAAGGGAATTAATAGATTAAGCGATAAAGATCAACAATAGGATCTTCTAAAGGGAACAGACTAAGAAAGGTTAAGATAGAGTTCCACAGTCGTATAAGGCGCAGAGCACGCAATAATAAAAGCCAAGTTAGAAACTATGGTATAGCGCAGAGCTAATGGACCTAAGTGGTACCAAAGAAGCCTATAAGAGAGGGAGTAAGAAACTATAGAAACCTAAAGGTTAAGGATCTAGTAATTACAGGACTAAGGAGCAGAGGCCAAACTAGGGATCTTATTAGCAGAAGACGTTTAGGCGGACTCTATAGCAAAGTCAATAGTTTAAAGATGGAGCTTGTATAAATTGCGGGAAACAGGGTCATTTTGTGAGGGATTGTAAAGATGGTCAGAGTCACTATATAATAAAGGGAACCCGACTAGTAGAAGATATACACATATAGAGGAACGATAGTGTACTGCGAGGAACAAAAAAATATTTAATTAGAAGTTTCGCGTTTTGTTATAATAACGCATGCCAAATTTATAAAGACGCTAAGTACGGTGTAAGCTATTAGCTATAAGAGCTAGAGTTAAGAGGACTTAAAGAAACTAAAGAGTTAGATAAAGAATAAGATCGACTCTACGAGCTGGATTAAGATATTACAGCAACGTGCGGACAACGATTAGCAACAATGATAATAGAGTCAGAGTACTTATTAATTAATAGCGACAAGGATAGTAAGGGAACCAACTAGGGGTATCTAAACCTTGATAACGCAATAGAAGTAAAGACTAAGACCGCTATAGAGTAAGGTTTAGTAACGGGTATTATAACACCGTTAGATACGGCATCCATCGCTTTATAAGACGGCAGGAGCAGTATCTAAAAGAGATTAAGTAAGCAAACGACTGCTAGTGCTAGCTTACTACTTAATAAAGGCAAAAGGCCAAAGGCTTAAGATTCTTAAGATAAGATAAGAGAGATCTAAGATTCTAAAACCAGGATAAGGATAACCTAAGGACCTATAACGGACAGAAACCAATAGAGCAGGGCAGCAGCTTAGTTTAAAGATATACGAATAAGCAAGGGATAGAGTTTCCCACAGGCATCAGACTCTTAAGATGAGATAGATAAGATTTAAGACTCTTAAGATGAGATAAGAACACTATAGACGCCTAGTTAGACTAAGGCGGGAGCTAAACTTAAGTTAGAAGCAAGCTTAAAGTTAATTATTTTAGGTAAACAAAGTGTTCAGCCTAAAGATCGAAAAGTTAATACGTTGGTCAAAAAGTACGAGAATGTTAAGAATCCGTTGGAAAAATGATAACTACAAGAAAGTATGGAAGAATTTAGAAGACGAATCTTTGTATAGTAAAAGCAATCTACAGAGCTAAGAATGCTAGATTACTTTGGGAAGAAGATACCTATATAGAAGGTTACTAATAGGCCAAAGGCAGGTACACCTAGAGCTAAGTGGCTCACGGAACTAGAAGAAGAGGAGAATTTAGGGATTCTAACTAGGTTCCAAGAACGACACACAAAAGGCTGTTATAAAGCAGTAATAAAAAGATACTTCCTTACGGACAGATCGTATACACTTAGTAAGCTATACCGAAAGTGGTTCAGGCAACGACACAATAATAAGTGGGAAGACTTTTATATGTGGTTAGACGAAAAGGTTATACCGGATTAGGCAATGTCTAAAAGATAGATAAGTTACATTAAAGGAGCCTTAATTATAACGTTAAAGGATCTAGAGGAATAAGCTGTAGACTAGAAAGAGATAATGTAAATATTGGTACCAGTAAATGAGATAGTAACGTTTAGATTGGCGCGACAGAGGTTTAAACTTAAGGACGAAGATAAGTTAAGAGTTAACCTAAGATACCTAGCGCACTATATATTGGCATGGATTGCATGCGTGGATAATATATACGATATACACAAAAACCTAAAAGAAAAGAACCGAAAATACCCTATGAGAATGTATTGGGCACTAGATGAGAAATGGTTTAGAAATGCTAAGTATATACACGGCTGGCATCCTAAGGAAGTTTAAGAATAAGGGGACTTAATACTTTAACTAGGAAGATTTCTTATGGAAGAATGCCTAGATGGACGATAATAGTGGGAATATCCAGAAAACACCTGTTTATGGCATATCGAAGATAAAAGGCGAACTAAGTATTAGCCTAAGTTGGACTAAGTACAAATAGGACCAAGCAGCTATTAGTTAGGAAAAGTGGAGGCCTATAGGACTAGAGGGAACCAGTGGTAGAACCTCAGACCCTTAAAGGAATTTAAGGACAACACCTAAATTTACGAGTTAAGTGGTAAGGTTAACAGTTCAAGGCACTAATAGATAGTGGAGCAATAAGGAACTATATCTCGCTAGTAGCAGTTAAAAGAATGGGATTACCACATAGGAAAAAGGAGCATCCTTACCTATTAGTGACAATTTTAGGAGATCCGATAGCCTACGAAGGAGGCATTATCAATCTTAAAACAGGACCTATTTAGTTAACTATTAAAGGGAGATAAATCGAGATGTCTTTTGATATATTACCATTGGGGAATAATAAGGCAGTACTAGGAATACCTTAGTTACAGGAATATAATCCAAAGATCGATTGGATCATAGGTCAGGTCGATATTAGGGATACTTAACGCCGCAAGATGCGATAATAAGCTAAGTTGGTATGGTACTAAGTAGAAGCAACCTACGAAGAAATAGAAAAAGGGCTAAGCCATATACCAAAGAGATACCATAAGTATGGTAAGAAACTATGGTCACCGGAAAGTGAAAAGCTGTTAGAGCATACAGCATGGGACTATAAGATAGAATTGGAACCAGGAACAAGTCTAAGGTTCTTTCCAATCTATAAGCTTACCGAAGAAGAAGGTAGAGTATTAAAAGAGTTTATTTAGGAGAACTTACGAAAGGGATATATTAGACTATCGCAATTATCGGCGGGTTATCTAGTATTGTTTGTCCCAAAGAAAAATGGCAAGCTAAGGCTGTGTATTAACTACAGACAGTTAAACAGCATTACTAGAAAGGATAGGTATCCTTTACCCTTAATTAGCGAAATCCAAGATAGGATAGGTAATGCGCAAATCTTTACGAAGATAGATTTAAGATAGGCGTACCATCAGATTAGAATTAAGGAAGGCGACAAATGGAAGGCAGCCTTTAGGTCAAAGGAAGGACTGTATAAACCATTAGTTATGCAATTCGGACTTATAAACGTACTAGTAACGTTCTAGAAGCGAATTAACAACGTGTTAGAAGAATATTTAGATGAGTTTGTTATGGTATATCTCGACGATATTATTATCTACTTAATAACTAAGGAAGAACACGAGAAACACGTTAAATGGGTTTTAAAAAGACTACAAGAAGAACAGATGCTAGTAGCAATTAAGAAATACGAGTTCTTTATAAGGAAGACCAATTTTATTAGATTTATTATTAAACTAGGTAAGTTAAGCATGGACCTAAAGAAGATTAAAGCTATAGTAAATTGGTAAGAACTAGAGAACGTTATATAATTAAGGTCGTTCCTAGGGTTTTGCAATTACTATAGGAGGTTCATGGCATAATAGTTAAAGAACATTAAGCCGTTTACTCGATTAATAAAGAAAGAGGAACTATGGGTATAGGTAGAGGAGTAAAAGAAGTTGTTTAAAGAACTTAAAGAGTTATTTACCTAGGAACTAATCCTTAAAATCTATTAACTAGGACTAGAAATAGTCGTTAAGACAGATATATTAAACTTTGCACTAGGAGCATGCTTTATATAGAGATATAAAGATGGATGGCATCTAGTAGCATATTATAGTCGGAAGATAACACTATTAGAGTTAAACTATGACATCTACAATAAGGAGTTATTAGGTATAGTTACAGCACTAAAGGAATAGAGAGCATTCTTGTAAGGCATAGAAAAACTATTTATAGTTAAGACGGATTATAAGAACCTAACAGGATTCCTAATAATAAAGGAACTTAACCGAAGATAGGTTAGATGGGTAGAAACGCTTGCAGATTACCATTTTGAGATTTAGTATACCAAGGGTATAGACAATGCACAAGCAGATGCGTTAAGCAGAAAGGCTAAACTATAAAATAATAAAAAGCCATTAGGGGCTTTACTGCGAAAAGATATAGATGGATTGATTAGGTACAATTACCCAAAGATTGCAGCAACTCAAGAAGATAAGTTAGAAAAAGTCTATGAGATACCAGAAAGCTTTTAGGTATAAAGAATTCTAAAAGCACAGCTAAAAGATCTACAGACGGATATATATGAAAATTAAGAAGTAAAGTACATCCTAAAAAGCATAGCAGAGTACTTTGTAGAAGACTTTTATAAAGGATTAACTTAAGGATATAATGGAGCCACGGGCTTAGTGTCGAGACTCTAAGAGGAGTATATTATTAACGGAATCTAAAGGATAGCCAGAAAGGTCACTAGAGAGTATCTAGATTGCTAGAGGAATAAACTAACGAGGCATAGGCCATATGGGGAGCTACAACTTGTTAAAATACTAGAGAGACTATAGGAGGTCATATTATGGGACTTTATTGTTAAGTTGCTAAAATTAAAAAATCCTATCACCGGACAAGATTATAACGCGATCTTAGTAATAGTAGATAAGCTTACGAAGTGGGGATACTTTATAGCGTGTATAGAAGAAATATCAGCAGAAGATGTCGCTAGAATCTATGTTAAAGAAGTATTTGTAAGATATAAAGCACTAAGCAAGATTATATCGGACAGAGATCTAAGATTCGTAGCAGCATTTTAGGAGGTATTCTTAGCGGAATAAGGAGTTCGAGTAGCAACTTCCACTGCATATTATCCGCAGATAGACGGTTAAACGGAAAGATTAAATTAGACACTAGAGCAGTATCTAAGGCACTATATTAATTACGTACAGAATAATTGGGTATCGCTATTACCAGTTATATAGTTTGCATATAATGCAATACCATAAAAAGGAATAGGTATATTACTATTTAAGGCGAATTATAGATATAAGCTAAGAATATTATTATCGCCACGTTAAGCAAAGAAGATAAGTAGCACGGCTAAGCAGAGAATGGAGATACTAATAAATCTTCATAAGAACCTTATGGAAACAGCTAAGGTAGTATAGTAAAGAATAAAGAAATACTACAACGCTAAGAGATCTGAGGGACCAGATCTTAAGGAGGGAGACAAAGTGTGGCTACTACACAAAAATTTCAAGAGTTAACAACTAAGCAAGAAATTGGACTACGTTAGACTAGGACCTTTCAAAATTAGTTAGAGAATTTTACCGGTTATGTTTAAGTTAAACCTACTAGCTAAGATGAAGATCTACCCTATACAGTATATCGCAATGCTAAAGCCAGCACACGGAAAAGTTAAGCCACTAGTTTATAAGGCAGACATGTATAGAGGATAAGAAGAAGATAAATAGCAAGTTTTAAAGATTATTAATTATAAGGACGTTAACAATAAAATATGGTACGAGGTTAAGTGGATAGGCTATAATAAGACTACCTGGGAACTACTAGAGAATTTAAAAAACGCTATAGGAAAGGTATAGGAGTATTGAAAGAGAACAGGTTAGGTAATATTAAAAAAGAATTACCAAAGAACGAGTCACCTAAGGGGGACCTAGGAGGAGCGATTGCCGAACTACTTAGAGTTGTTTCCTTCTCTGTTGAAAGAAAATCCGTTCTTTTATTACTAAGTTCCAGTAGACCTTATTTTATAAGTTTCTACTCCTTAGAACGAACCTTCTTACGGACCTTCTTAAGATGAAGAAGACGGGCAGAAGCAGAGAGACGAGCTTTAAGGGTACGCTGTTAAGTAGCCGCAGCCTTTTGCTCCGCTTCCCGCGAATGACGCAGTTTATCTAGAGCGCTTAAGAGCTTACTATTGAGTTTTGTAGCGGTAGATTAAATATAAGACCCTATAATAAATTACTTAGGAAACTTAAAGACTATTAAGAGTTATAAGACGCGTATACTTAGCGTTAGAAACAGAACGAACATCGCAAAACAATTAAATGTTTGCTTTAGTGCACTCTAAATAAGAAGAGGGTTACTAAAACAAGGGACTTGCCAGCGCAATATAGACTAACCCCTCTTTCGCACAACGAGAACACGGAGATAGTATTATTTTACCCAGCGACAGTATTAAAGCAATAGTGCGAGTATAACGCTGCACCTATAAAGAAGAAGAAGGCTTAAAAACCTTTAAAGGCATTATAAGCAACGATGTCAACTAAACTAATTAGACGGACATTACACCTCTAGTAAATGACCTAAAGATGCTAGGTATCTTTGAGGACGAAGATAAAAAGAAGGGAGATGGTGTTACGGACGCTTTAAGTACAATATTACGACTACTTAGAGAGAAGTTAAAAGAAGCTAGTTGGTTAATATAAGCACGGTCTAAAATAGAGCCGGTAAAACTATATAATAAGGAATGGTAACTAAGGTTATATAATGTAATACGTGGGATACGCGAAGTACGGAGGGAACGTTACGTATATTACGTACATTACGTATATTACGTATAAGAAGGATTTTATAGGAGTACGGTTATGTATTTAAGGACCCTTAGTCCCTACCTAAATAGTTCCTTCCTTATAGTGATTCTCAGAATACAATTGAAGTTAATCTGTTAGGCAACCACTCCACCAGTTGTTATTACGTTATTAACTTTACGCATTACCTACACACCTAGCCCATTAACAGGACCTACCATAGTACTTGCTACAAGGTTCCGTTATAATATTAATAGCAAAGCTAGACCTAAGTCAGCTTACTGCCTATAACTAGCTCTATGCTAAATATAAAGACGATCTTTGTATATACGAGAAGTAAAAACGGGCTATAAATGATATTAGTAACTATATCGTTTACACCACATTAGTAGCCTACCTTCTACTTATTAACGACCTTAATACGGTATATAAACGGCTTCGAGTGTAACAGAACCTTATAGCAAGAACTACGGTAGGTCCTATTATTGGGCTAGGTGTATAGGAAATGCAAGTATAAAAGTCAACAACGTAATAATAACTAGTAGAGTGGTTGCCCAATAGATTAACTTTAATTGTATTCTAAAAATCACTATAAGGAAGGAACTATCTAGGTAGGGACTAAGGGTCCTTAAATACATAACCGTACTCCTAAGAAATCCTTCTTATACGTAAGGTATGTGCGCTCTATCTACTCTATTACGGATTATATAGATCCTATAGATTATACAGATCACGTCATATAACCTTAGTTACTATTCCTTATCATATAGCTCTACCGGCTCCATCCTAGACCGTGCTTGTATTAACTAACTAGCTTCTTCTATCTCTTCTCTAAGTAGTTGTAATATTGTACTTAAAGCGTCCGTAACACCATCTCCCTCCTTTTTATCTTCGTCCTCGAAGATTTAAAACATCCAGGGTGGTTATTAATAAATTTATTGATAATAATTCAATTAATATTAACCCTATTAATAACAATTAATAACAATATTGATTGAAATTATTATCAATAACTAGTTAGCTCCGCATTCCGTGGCGTACTAATATGTGCACGCCTTACTACAACTCTACTGTCCCTATATAATGCCTTACTTATAGATAGCTATAATAATTAATATGTTGTTGCTCTATCTACGTGCTTTATATGCACATTCTAGTTATTGCCCCGTGCCCCTAACCCGATATCACCACTACCTACAGGCCTAAGCGTTGCCTGGGTAACGCCATAAAATTAAAAACACAATACTTATTATAATTAAACCAATCAATAATCAATAATGCTTGATAATAATAATTGTATCCTTAATTATTGGCTTATTATTAACTAGACTAGCTATTTATACGATTATTGATAAGATTGTTAATATTGATTGATATTAACCTATCAATATCAATATTGATTAAAGAGTTATTAACTTATTGACAACCACGCTGAAAACATCTCTAAGTCGCTTACTAGAGGTATAATATCCATTTAATTAATTTAGTTAATATTATTGCTTATTATACCTAAAGCAATTTCTTCTTCCTCGACTGCTCGTCGTACTCGCACTATTACTGCAATATTATATCTTGGTGAGATTATACCGTCTCCGTATTCTCGTTGTTCGAAAGAGGGGTTAGTTTATATTGCGCTAGCGGATCCATCTTCGCGACAACCGTCCTTTTACTTAGAGTACACTAAAGCAAATATTTATTCGTCCTGCGACGTTCGCTCTATCTCTAATACTAAATATACGCGACCTATTACTCTTAATAGTCGTCTAGTTCCCTAATTAATTTATCTTAGGGTCTTATATTTAATCTATTACTACGCAGCTAAATAATAAACTATCTGTTACTCTGGCGGAACTACGCTAATCCCGTAACGCAAAACGGGAGGCTGCCAATACTTAGCAACGGGCCCTTAAGTCTCGTCTTACGGCGTCCGCTTAGTTAATCCGTCTTAAAAAGGGTTATAAAAAGGTTTGTTTTAAGGAGTAGAAACTTATAGAATAAGGTTTACAGGAACTTAGTAATAAAAAAACGGATTCTCTTTTAATAAAGAAGGAAATAGATCTAAGTAGTTTAGCAACTGCTCTTCTTAGGTCCCCCTTAGGTAACTTATTCTTTAGTAATCCTTCTTTATTAATACTACCTAACCTAATCTCTTCCGATACTCCTATACCTTTCCTATAACATTCTTTAAATTCTCTAGTAGCTCCTAGGTAGTCTTAGTGTAGCCTATCTACTTAACCTTATACTATATTTTATTATTAATATCCTTATAATTAACGATCTTTAAAACTTACCATTTATCTTCCTTTTATCCTCTATATGTATCTGCTTTATAAACCGGTGGCTTAATGTTCCTATATACTAGCTCTAGCATTATAATATACTATATAGGGTAGATCTTTATTTTGGCTGGTAGGTTTAACTTATACGTAACTAGTAAAATTCTCTATGTAATTTTAAAAGGTCTTAGTCTAATATAGTCTAACTTCTTACTTAGTCGTTAACTCTTAAAATTTTTATATAGTAGCTATACTTTATCTCCCTCCTTAAGATCTAGTCCCTTAGATCTCTTAGCATTATAATACCTTTTCATTCTCTCTTATACTTTCTTTACTAATTTTATAAGGTCTGTATGAAGATTTATTAACGTCTTTATTCTTTCTTTAGCTATGCTACTTATTTTCTTTACTTATTATAGTAACAATAATATTCTTAGTTTGTATCCGTAATTTGCCTTTAATAGTAATATACCTATTTCTTCTTAAAGTATTGCATTGTATACAAACTATATAACTAGTAATAGCAATACCTAATTATTTTATACATAATTAATATAATGCCTTAAATACTACTCTAGTATCTAATTCAATCTTTCCATTTAACCGTCTATCTGTAGATAATATGCGGTAGAAGTTACTGCTTAAACTCCTTACTTTACTAAGAACACTTTCTAAAATACTGCTACGAATCTTAGATCTCTGTCCGATATAATCTTACTTAGTGCTCCATATCTTATAAACACTTCTTTAATATAGATTCTAGCGATATCTTCCGCTGAGATTTCTTCTATATATGCTACAAAGTATCCCCACTTCGTAAGCTTATCTACTATTACTAAGATCGCGTTATAATCTCATCCGGTAATAGGATCTCTTAACTTTAGCAACTTAATAATAAAGTCCTATAATATGACCTCCTATAGTCTCTCTGGTGTTTTAATAGGTTATAGCCCTCTATATAGCTTATACCTTATTAGTTTATTCCTTTAGCAATCTAGACACTCCTTTATCACTTTTCTTATAATACTCCAGATTCCGTCAATAATGTACTCCTCCTAGAGTCTTAACACTAAGCCTATAGCTCCATTATGTCCTTAAGTTAATCCCCTATAGAATTCCTTTACAAATTGCTCCGCTATGCTTCTTAGGATATACATTACTTCTTAATTTTCGTATATATCCATCTATAGATCTTCTAGTTATACTTCTAGAATTCTCTACACCTAAAAGCTTTCTAGTATCTTATAGACTTTCTTTAACTTATCATTTTCCCGAGTTACTGCGATTTTTGGATAATTATACCTAATTAATCCGTCTGTATCCTTTTGCAGTAAAGCCCCTAATAGCTTTTCCTCGTTTTATAGTTTAGCTTTTTAACTTAGAGCATCTGCTCGCGTATTATCTGTACCCTTAGTATACTAAATCTTAAAATGGTATTCTATAAGCATCTCTGCCCATCTAACCTATTTTTAGTTAAGTTCCTTTATCGTTAGGAATCCTATTAGGTTTTTATAATCCGTCTTAACTATAAATAGTTTCTCTATACCTTATAAGAATACTCTCTATTCCTTTAGTACTATAACTATACCTAACAACTCCTTATTGTAAATGTCATAGTTTAACTCTAGTAGTGTTATCTTTCAACTATAGTATGCTACTAGGTGCTATCTATTTTAATACCGTTATATAAAGTATGCCCCTAGTATATAGTCTAATGCGTCTATTTCTATAACCGTCTCTAGTTTTAGTTAATAGATCTTTAAAACTAGCTCCTAGGTAAATAACTCTTTAACTTTCCTAAAGAGTTCTCTTTATTCCTCTCCCCATACCTATGGTTCTTCTTTCTTCGTTAACCGCGTAAATAGTTTAATATCTTTTAACTACTGCGCTATAAACCTTCTGCAGTTATTTTTTTATTTTTTTTATTTTTTTTATATCCATTATATTGTACTACGTACAATACTACGCATGCAGCCTCTAGGATATGGCGCTATAGTTCTATATATATAAATCCTTTCTAGGCAGCTTAATATGTACTAGTAGCTATGTCCTAGTAGTTTATAAACCTCTAGACTAGAGGTTTACCGCTCCCTAGTAAAATACTAGGTTACGACAACTATTAGGTAATATTAAAACAGTAAAAAACGGTAAAAGAAACGGTAAACGAATCCCAACGCCTGCCCCTGTACATTTTATAGTTTATTTCTATCCTTTTGCTCACTACTATCTATTTACTAGAAGTTTAGTAGGAGTTACCTCCTTCTAAAGCTTCTTCTTCCATTAGCCACTCT
>Ga0307515_10010878_pt1 | contig 17358 bp, 5 predicted proteins | sample 17_EM_MG_FD_194513 | JGI IMG/M metagenome (GOLD analysis project Ga0307515, IMG submission 194513) | Populus trichocarpa ectomycorrhiza microbial communities from riparian zone in the Pacific Northwest, United States - 17_EM | ecosystem: Host-associated > Plants > Roots > Unclassified | place...
AGCTAATGGACTTATCTAAAGCGCAGTATAAGAGAAGTAGAAGGGCTAGGGTATAAGAGGCGTTTAAGGAGCGGTGGAAAAGGGAATAGGAAAAGTACTAAAGCACGCTTACCTACTATACGACGGCCTAGGCCAAGCCATAGAATAAGGAAGTCTTTAAACGCTACGTAAGGCTTATAAAGGTAAAGAGTATAATTAATATACTACTTAAAACTAAGTATATAAGGCTTAATAGATACCTCTATTACTAAAAAGTACTAGGGCACCTAACTCCGGCCTGCCTATACGGCTATAGCTAATAATTAACAATATATGTAGTGGTGTTTTGCCCTAGGTATACTGCTAGCCAGGCGGAAATATATTACTATACTAGAACATCCTTATATAAGGAGCTCCTAACTAAGCTAAAGGCTGCTAAGGTAGTTACGGACTGGTTTATATAGATAAACCTCTTACTATACCTTTTATTTGCTAAAGAGCTAGCTAAGGTAAAGAGAGGAGACTAGGAAGTGCTTTAAGAGGCAGAGGATAAATACTATAGGGATAGTAGAATATAGTAGAATTTTGCAGATGGTAACCTAGTAGAAGTTAGTAGAACTTTAATAACCTGGTAAAATTTAGCAGAACTTATTAACCTAGTAGAATTTAGTAGAATTTAGCAACCTAATAGAAGTTAGTAGAATTTTAGTAACCTAATAGAATTTAGCAGAGTTTTAATAACCTAATAGAATTTGGCGGAATCTTAGTGGCCTAGCAGAATCTAATAACCTAATAGAAGTTGGCAGAACTTTAGCAACCTGGTAAAATTTAATAGAATTTAGTAACTTAGCAGAATTTAGCAGAGGTTAATATTCTAACAGAACTTAATAAAACTTGGCAAGGTATAGAGCTGCGTATATTAATATAGATATAAATAACGGAACCTTTTACACTACTACTAGCCTTATAGGCCACTAGCCTATACCCTATTTAGATAACCAGAGTAGCTAGGAACGGAACCTAGGCCCTAGCTATATACCCTACCGGATAGACCCAGAAGTACGCATTAAGATGGCTTTTCTATAGCGCCTTAAAGAGACGTCTACTTATACTTAGTAGTTACTAATTAGAAGAGAGGCTATATAGGCTATATAATAAGAGAAGGAGAGGTTTTATCCGGCCCTAGTAGTACGGTTCCCCCCTTATATATATATATATATATACTTATATAAACCCACTACATAGACCCTAACGGAAGCCGCAATAGCGTAATTAAATGTTATAACATAACATAACATATTAAAAAAAAAACTTTTAAAATAATTTATATTTTTATATTTTTTATATTTTTATTTAAATTCCTATAACGTAGGTGATAGGGTTATGACGGTCGGTATAGTTATGACGGTGGGCCGTACCGCCTTCCTAATTAGGCTTAACGTAGGTAATAGGGTTGACGATTTGGAACATCAAAATTCTGCCGGATGCCCAATTGCTGGTGAAATACTAGCGTAGGAAGGCTCTGCACGAAGCTCTGCACGAAGCTCTGCGCGAAGCTCTACACGAAGCTCTGCACGAAGCTGTGCACGAAGCTGTGCACGAAGCTCTACACGAAGCTCTACATAAAGCTCTACACGAAGCTCTACACGAAGCTGTGCACGAAGCTCTGCACGAAGCTCTACGGAGGCTCTGCGTAGGGAGGCTCTGCGCGAAGCTCCACACAAAGCTTCGCACGAAAGCCCCCTAAAGCCTTCACGAAGGCCTCTATAAATATAAATAATATTACAAAGCTCTACAAAGCCTTCCTACGTAGAGCTTCGTGCAGGGCTTCGCGGAGGCTTCAGGGGGGTTTCGTGCACAGCTTTGTGTAGAGCTTCGCGCAGAGCCTCCGTACGCAGAGCCTCCGTACGCAGAGCTTCGTGCAGAGCTTCGTGCACAGACTCGTGCAGAGCTTCGTGTAGAGCCTTCGTACGCAGAGCTTCGTGTAAAGCTTCGTGCAGAGCCTTCCTACGCAATTATGCTAGTATTTCACCTGCAATTGGGCATCTGGCAGAATTTTGATGTTCCAAACCATCATAACCCTACTACCTAATTAGGAAGGCGGTACGGCCCACCGTCATAACTATACCGACCGTCATAACCCTATTACCTACGTTATACTTTTATAATTAATTTAATTTTAGGTTAATTTTTTTAAAAAAAGAATTATAAGTGAAAATAATATATTTAATAAAAATTATTAGAAAAATTTAAGTATATTAACTTTAAACTACTATAATAAATATATTAGATAATATAACTTTTATTTTTAAAGAAAATATATTTAATATATAGGAAGTTATTTATTAGTCATATAGGGTAACTCACTAATAACGACTACTTAAGTAGGTTATAGTAATATTAGTTAATAATATTTGTTTTTATTAGAATAAGAAAGGGTAAGGAGCTTAAGGCTCCTCGCTACGCTAGCGCCGCGGCGACACGTAATAACCGCTTACCTTATTCCCGACATTAATAACTCTTCTTTTATAGTTACTATCTATATATAAATACTACTTACCTAGCGTAGTGTTATAGGACTACCCTATAATACCTTGTATACGCCTATTAATTAAGCCTAGTTATAAGACCGCAATTTGCCGCAATCTACTATATTTTGCCACGCTATAGAATTCTACTAAATTCTACTAAGCTATAGAAATCTACTAAATTTTATTAAGCTATAAAATTCTACTAAATTCTACTAAGCTATGGAGTTCTGCTAAATTTTACTAAGCTATAGACTTCTACCAAATTCTATTAAGCTATAGAATTTTACTAAATTCTATTAAGCTATAGAATTCTACCAAATTCTGCTAAGCTATAGACTTTTACCAAATTCTGCTAGAACTGTAATAGCGTATAGTATATACCTGTTAACTATTGCTATTATAATATAAGTCTTGCTCCTACTCCCTTTTAACCTAACCTTTAACTTATATATATAGAGTATTTATATTAATAAATATCTCTAGAGCCTTGTTTAGGTTTACCTTCATTATTATATTTACTAGGTTGTTTTAGCCATTAATTTATTAAATTTTAAAGAATTCTTGCCGTTTATAGGATTGTTAAAGTACTATAATATTAATTATAAGGCGCTTCTCCTTTATAGTACTAAGCTTAACTAAATACTTATAGAGGGAGTATAAGTCGGTGTATACAATTATAGGGATAATAGGAAGTTTAAGTCGATCTATAATTATCTTTAGGGTAATTCCAATTATAATTGCTATATTAACTCCGCTAACTATTTTGTAAGCTTTGCAGTGCGAAGAATTGAATGAACGACTTGATTGTAAATGTAGCTCTAGAGGCTCTATATATACACGAAGAAGGTAGAAGTGATGGGGTAATAGATAGCTGAAATGGGAACGGTAATCTGCCACCAATATTGATCTGTAGCCACTATATTGGGTGGCGTTAACGCCATCTCGGAGCCTTCCAAGCGGTGATCTTGTGTCTTAACGCAGTGTCGGTAGTCGGTTACACACCCCCCCAGATTTAACGGTGTAGTTAAAGCTGTAGAATATAAAATAAGGGCAGAAGCTATACTAAAATAGGAAATTTAGATACATTTTGAGAGTAGCAAAGGGTAGGATAATTAAAATGGTATATTGCGAATATTGCGAATATTGCGGATATCGCGGACATTGCGAATGGAGTCAATTAATCTGATGTCGAATATCCACCAAATTCAATTGCTTTATCCATGCCTCGTGCTTTTGACGGGGTAAGATCTTAGTAAGGCCGTTAGCAGGCATCTTGTCTGTAGGGACCCATTGGACGTTAATCTTTTTGTCTTGGACTTCCTATCTCAGCTAGTGCTGGTGGACGTTAATATGTCAAAGCTTAGTGTCGAGCTTTGGTGTATCCTGTCTTAGGAGTTATACAGTCTGCATATTGTCACAGAGCACGGTAAAATTGCGTTCTAAGTTAAAGCCTATTGCCTTAAAGAATCGTTGCCACCAGATAATTTCAACGGCAGTAGTAGATAGGGAGAGAAGCTCTGCTTTAGTAGTTGAGCGAGTAATAGATTGCTGTAGGGTTGCTTTCTAATTGATTAGTCCTCTAAATAGGATAAATAGATATCCTTAAGAGCTCCGTCTAGTTTCTGTATGGTCCGCAAATGCTACGTCAGATGCTCCGTAAAAGGTGACGTCTTCTCCTTTAGGGTTTCTAAAGTAGACGTGGGCTCTAAATACTTCGCTAGAGTATTCAATAGCTGTAGATTTTGTTCCAAGACAGTAAGTAATAGCTTGGTTTGCTGCGTCAAGGTGTTGTTAATTTGGATTAGTAAGGAATTCGGCCAGCTTAGAATGCGTCTTAGCAATATTAAGTCTTCCAAATACGGCAAGGTGTGTAAGTAACCCTACTCGTTGCTAGTAGGCTAGGGTTCTTTAAGGGTTCGTCTACTGGTCGGACGGAATCAGTTCTTTAGCAGGAAGTAGTGATTTAGGGAATCTTTCTGGTGGTTAAATATTGAATCAATTGGCTATCTTTTCGATATAGGAGTCTTAGCACAGCTAGAGCTTCCTACTTACTTGATCTCGACTAATTCGAATACCTAGGAACCACTATAGGTCTCCTAGTGCACGGATCTCGTATCAGTGCAGCAATTTTGCTTCAAATTCTTTAAGTCTTAAAAGGTCCTTCTTGGCAAATAGGACGGCTATATCGTCTACATAGAAGAAGACAATAAGTTGTCTATCGGTAAATAGGCAGTTGGTACCTGGTACTAATTCTAATCCGAATTTAGCCAGTGTATTAATAAGCTCTTTATACCAAAGTAGTGGTGAGATTTTCAATCTATATAGCGCCATGAGTAGCTTTAGAACATATCCGTTTTGATTAAATCCTTCTAGGCAGTAGCAGTAGATTGGTTTACTAAGCTTGGCGTTTATAAATGCGTTTACAGCGTTATACTATTGAATTTCTAGGTCAAATGCGGCTGCTATAGCCATGAGAGCACGGAATATTCGAGCAGCTAGGGTTGCTGCATAGGTTTCTTCTTTAGTGATTTGCAGGTTTCCGCGGACGTATAGTCTAGCTTTGAGCTTCTGTAGGTAGCCGTCGCTATCGAACTTGTATTTAAAGACCTATTTTAGTAGAAGGATCTGCTCGTTGCCTACTTCTGCTTTTGGTACAGTCTTAAATATCCCTCGGCGTTTTAGGTTATTGTATTCTTTTTCCATAGCCTTTTGAAAGCCAGTAGTTAAAGGGTGCTTTCTCAGATCTTTAAGATTCTTTGGTTTAGGAGGAAGGTTGTCCTAATATAGAGATGAGGATCTAGTTCGGTCGATGTCCTTTACTAGTCCTATAGTAAATCCAGCGTAGTAACCAAATAGGGTAGATAGATTGGTTAGTGCTGCTGTATGCGCTTAACGTCGAATTCGTTTTAATCCTTCTGGTAGGATGAGGTCGGTAGAAGGTTTGGCCGAGACTTTATTAGCTTGTGGAGCTATATTAATTGCTCTATTGGATAGTTCTGGAGAGCTTGGCTAGATTGGAATTGTTTTAATTGTATCTAGAATATCGTCTTGAAGTCCTTATAGTGAGGTGTTCGATTCTGGTAAATCTGGAGATACCGTTCTGCTAGGTGTCGGTAACTGTTTAGTATCCTTCGTACGAGGCTCTGCCGCATCATTTGATTCAAGTGTAGTCGTTTATTCTACATTTGAGGTAGGTCTATATAGGACAGATTTATCCTCAGACTCATCCTCATAGAGAGGTTCTGGTAGACTGATCGTCTAGATGGTATCCTCTAATGCTTCCCTTAGCAGGTAGTCGATGTCTTGACCCTTAGGGTTATAGAATGAGGTCTTGTCAAATGTAATATCTTTAGTTTAAATGACCTTGCGGAGACTCGGAATCCAGATTTGATAGATATTAATTGAATCGTAGCCGACTAGGTGTCTAATTAATGCACAAGGAGCTAGTTTGTCTCCCCTTTTAATTCGTTTGTTTAGTGTATAGGTTTTGCAGCCATATACGTGCATATAGGTAAGTAATGGCGGCTTACCGTAGGCAACCTCATAGGGGGTTCTCCACCCTAGTTGCTTATTTGGGGTTCGATTGAGTGTATATCCAGCAGCAAGGAAAGCTTCTGGTCCTAGAGACGGGGGTAAGGAAGCTTCTAGCTGTATAGCCCTTAATTGTTCCATAAGGGTTCATCCAGATCGTTTAGCTCCGCTATTTTGTTCTTCTGTATACGGGGCTCGGCATTTAAAAGTAATGCCTTCGTCTGCGCACCATGTATTTAAGGTGTCTCCTATTTATCTAAAAGCTCGTTCGTCGTCGCTCTAGAAGAAGATCACGTCTTAGTAGAATCATATTTTGATTAAACGGTGGGTCTTACAGATGGTAGGTAGGACGGTAGCTTTGTCCTTATTCTTGGCGGTAAATACAAAATTAAATTTGGAATACGTGCAATAGAAGTGTATCACGTATCTATCGCCGTTGTACCCTGGTTCTCTAAGGGTAATGATATCGAATGCTACCCGCTTAAATGGTTGAGTGGCTGGAAATTTATGTTCTCGTCTTCGAGAGATCTGCTGCGTGTGCTTTGATATTAAGCAGACTTCGCATTCGATTTTAAGCGGTGCTCGTTCGTTGATTAGCTCTTCAAGCTCTGTGCCATTGACGTGCTTAGGAAGCTGCTTAATAGCGTTAGGTCCTATATGGCTAAGTATTTTATGCTATTTTGTAGCTGTAGCTCTGACTGGTTTGCGGGCCATTCTGCTTAGTTAATGTCTTCTTAATAAGAAGGTTGATTGAGTTGTTAAATCTAGGGTATTTATAGGCTCTCGGTGCATTAGTGCCCAGTGGCCCCCTAGTCGTTTTGTATAGCATACTGTTTCGCCAGTTACTAGACGGTATAGCAAGTTTCGTCCTAAGTCAAAATGGATATCGTTATCTATAGCCCTTGATAGTGCTACGATATTTGTAAATATGGTAGGTACCAATGCTACGTGGGATAGCTTCATTTTTGAGCTCCCAGTAGGTGTATTGATAGTAATCGTTACTGTTCCATAAGCCTATATCTTTTTACAATTTTCACTAGCAATCAGGTAGTTGTCTTCTGCAGCTAGGTAGGAGAAGGTAAAGTCTTCTTGGTTGTTGTAGACGTGGGTATCTACACCAGGGTTGAGTATCCAGGTGTTCTGGAGTTTGAATTGAGTTTGACTAGTACTGAACACAGCAGCATAGCTAGTTGGGGTTTTAGAAGGTAGGGTTTTGGAATTAAAATCTATTGTAGATTCTATGTTCTTCTTTGCTTCCTGTTCTCTTCTTAAGATAAGGTTGACGATGCGTTTAATCCAAGGTGTAGATGAGATTGCTTCTTCTACTTTCTTTTGGATGTCTGGGTTTGGTTTCTATCCTTGAGGGCGCTTCTGCTTGACGATGTAGTAGTAGCTGCTGAATCGATGTTTGAAGCTGTATATGCATTCTTTATTCCATTTTAAATCTAAATTAGAATTGCTATTGGAATCTGAATTGGAATTGGAATTGCCTAGGGTTGCAAAGGCAGAGTTATTGGCAGGGGTAGCTGAGGATGCTGCTTGCTGCATGCGGTAGTACTCCTTGAATTCCTCGATGAGGTTAATGATAGATGGTGCAGCTTCGTCCTTGCGTTCCTTGCGGATAAGGTCTACTTCTAGAGCTCCTGCGAAGCTAGAAGAGATGGATTTAATAGCTTGAATAAAGTTATAGTGTGGCCTAAATCCTTGTATATTTGGTAGCTTTAATTACTCCGCAAGCTTATAGACATTCCGCCAGTTATTTAACCATTTGTTAATGCTCTGCTTTTTATTATAGACTTTTAAAGCCGTGTACTGATTTAGGACGTCTCGTTTTTAACCTGAGGTGGTAGGGGCTAGTACAGTCTTGAGTGCTTGAAGCCGTTTGTGTACCGTATTGAGGTTGTTAATAAGTGGAAGGTAGGCTACCGATGTAGTGCGAATGATATAGTTACTGATATCGTTTATAGCCCGTTTTTGCTTCTCGTATGTGCGAAGATCGTCTTTGTATTTAGCATAGAGCTAGTTGTAGGCGGTGAGCTGACTTGGGTCTAGCTTTGCTATTAATGTAGCCGTAGGTAGTATGTCCCTTGGTGTGGGACGACTTAGTTGTGCTAGCTTTAGACGCTCGCCTTTTTTGGATAGGTCAATGTGCTCCCATACCTCGTTAGTTTTGGCCGTGTCTTGGATAATAAAGAACTACTATGTCCAATTAGAAGGCTGGTTAAGGATCAGGTTGACTTTCAATTTGCTCGTGGTCGTCATTTTTAGGATTTAATAGGTCAGGCAGGGTCCAATTGGCGTCTTGGCAAAAACCTTATTTTGACGTTTCGAACTTTTGATTTGATTCGTCAGTTTGTTCGTCGGTCGGGTACGTACGTCAACTGGGGTTGATCGTCCGTTCGTTTGATAGGTGAAGAAGCTTGAGACACTGCAAAGGTAGAAGTAGTGACTTCTTAAATGATGTAGTAGATTGATTGGTTAGTAGGTGGTGTGATCCGGGCTTATAACTGTAAGCTTTGCAGTGCGAAGAATTGAATAAACGACTTGATTGTGAATGTAGCTCTAGAGGCTCTATATATACACGAAGAAGGTAGAAGTGATGGGGTAATAGATAGCTGAAATGGGAACGGTAATCTGCCACCAATATTGATCTGTAGCCACTATATTGGGTGGCGTTAACGCCATCTCGGAGCCTTCCAAGCGGTGATCTTGTGTCTCAACGCAGTGTCGGTAGTCGGTTACATATTTTATATATCTCTAACACTAGAACGCTTTAAGTAATATACTTACTCTTAGTTAAGCTCTAATAAATAAAATTGCCGTAGATTATAAAGTTATTTTCTTTAGTAGATTTATTTATAATAATAATCTTATATTCTAACTAGGAGCTAAAATCTTTATTATTTATAAATGATCTATTAATAAATATAAAGAGCTTAGTGGTAGGAAGATTAATAGGTATATAGAGTAGTCCCCAATTAAAATAGTTTATTTACTAAAAAAGACGCTTATTTAGGGTAAGAACGTTATCCTTAGTTAATTTCTAGTATTAGGCGGTAATAGAGAGATTAAATAAAGCCTTAGGTTAATAAATAGAAGTAATATAAGCTCTATAAGCGCGTTACTCTATATATTCTTACTTTAGAGAATTAATGTTAATAACGTTAATCTTTTTACCTTAACCCTTTTGGCGTAAAGCAATAGAATCCTCATTTAGGGAGAGGATACATTTATTAAAAAGTAATAGTATTATTAAATTAAGCTTTTTCTTTAGCTTTGCTATAAGATTTGCCTTTACTAGCTTATCTTCTTTAAGAGCTAAGAATTAGTTGTCTCCTAAAATAATTATATTATCGGCTTATACGCTAATAATTCTAAATAAAGTTCCTATAGTTATAATAAGGAAGTAGGGATTAAATATAGAAGTAGTTATTAAAAGCTTCTCTTTATAATGCTTACTATAGGTAGCCTACTAATAAGTTCCTACCTCTACAATTCTATATAATGGCTTAAGTATAACTATAATTGTATCTTTAGGATATTAGTAGCGAATTTATTCTAAAAGGTATACTAATATTAAGCGCTAAAGGTGCATCTCTAATTAGGTATAAGCCTAAGTAATATTTTATAAATAAACTGCCATTCTATTCTTTATTAAGGAGGAAGCTAGCGTAATAATAACTCGCTAACTAGCTCGTTAAATTATAAAAGATTGCGTAAAAATTACCTCCTTACTATTATTGTTATAGCCTTAAATAATAAGCCTTAATTTCTTAAATAGGGCGTTAGTAGCTTTACCCTTAATCTCGTTAACTATTCTTAACTTAAAGATGCGAACTCTATTAAATTTAGTAGGGTTATATTTCTTAAATTTAAAAACTCCTCTTATAATAAGACCATCAATCTCTTACTTGTTAGATGCTTAGAAAGGAGCTTTAGGGGTTATAATATAACCTTCCTTTTAGAGCTGTTTTGCGAGCTTAAAGTTAGCCTTCTCCTTAGCTGTTATAAAGGCCATTAATAACTTAACTTTATTCTTAATAGTAGTAACAAATTACTTTTTAAAATTAATAAGGTATTGGCGATTTTATAATCCCTTTAGGCGACCTCTACTACGTTATAATTACGGCATATCTACTATAATTATATTAGGATTATAGTCGCCTTCTAAAGCACGTTAATTGTAGTTCTCCTCTAGGGCATCTTTTAGGGTATTCTATAAAGGCTTAAAACTATTATCTTTATAGTAAGGCTTAATAATAGTTAAACGGAATTAATAATAATTCATTGCTTAACGTCCGATTTAGATCCCTATTAGGCCTACGCGGACTACTCCTTATATACATATAGGGAGAAAACTCTATTTAAGAAAACCCCGTAATCTATCTCCCTACCTTTTAGGACTCGCCTATAAAGCGCCTATAAGTCACCTATAGTGCTCCTACTACCTTACTTTTTAACCTTCTTAGGAACCACTGCTGCCGTAATAAGCCTACGGACGCGCTAGTATTGTAAACTTTACTCTACTACTATAGAGTTATTAGGGGGCGCCCGTTGCTCGCCCCCCTACCCTTTATTACTATTTCCTTTATAACCCAGAACTAGTTTAGTATATTTTAGCTAATAAGCCACTAGGTAACCGCCTTAAGGCCTTTTTTTGTTAAGAGTAGTATCTTATAGTTCTCTATACCAGCTACTAGAAGTATTACTTCTTAGTTAGTGCGTAAGGGGCATAACAGTATTATATATTTTGGTATCTATCTTAGCTAGCTATATTCGCATCTTAGGCTACCTACTAGGATACCCACCTAGTAGAGCTAGTCTTTTAGTCCTATTATTCCTGTTCTTAAGAGTATTGCTATTATATTTTCTACCTTTATTAGGCCTTCTTAGAGCCCTAAAGTATTTACCCCCTATAGCATTAACCATACTACAGCTTAGGTTCCTTTTGCCTTAGTTAGCCTCTATACCTTTAACTCCTATATACCTCTCCAGCGTTAATCTAGCCAGTATTATATTGCGGTAGATGGTTTCCTAGCGTTCTTTTATACTCTACTTTAGCTCCTTTCTCTCTCTTACTATTATCTTTACTAGCCTCTTACGCGTCTCCCTTTCTCCTCTATATGGGCCTAGGCCCTAAAGCAGCACTATTCTTCTTTTACTTTCTTTACCTGTTTCTTTAATATATCTTCCCTACTTTAGGGTTATTAGTTTATTCTCCTACAAGGCGCCCTAGGGTCCCTCTATAGTTTATTTAGGCGTATCTTAATATACTTTATAACATTAGAGTTACGTTCCTTTTACGCCCTTTATATTACAGCGGCTTCAATATATAGTTATAGGGGGGGAATATTAGCTTCCTTCCTAAGCAGTGCTATAGCCGTTCGCTTATATCCGCCTATTATACTCTAAAGGCAGGCTATTTAGACCTTTTAGAGTAGTTTAAAGAGCGATTTAGGGGGGCCTTTTTTAGATTCTCTAATGGCCCAAATACTGGACCCATATATTATGGTTAGCTAGACAACTACTATATATAGTAGGCGTGACCTCTAGAAGCATGGACCCTATATAGAGTTAACAATCCTAGATAATGCAATATACTATACTTAGCCCTTATAGGCTGCTTATGCTATATATGCGCTCCACCAGAGCTTACTGTCTACCTATACTCCTAACACTCTTAAGCCCTAAACTAGTTAACCCCTAAAGCCTTAGATATAAATTATATACTAAAGATCTATAGATTGGTTACGTTTTCTTATAAAATAGATTAGCTGGTATTTCTCTAGTGAGAATTAGACTTTATATTATCTTACCTATTCTATATAGGTATTATAAGCTTTCTCTAGTGTTCTATAATTCTCTATAGCTATTAGCCCGTATATAATTAGGTTTATATTATTAATAAAGCCTATCTCCTAGGTTGCCCCTTCCTTAAAGGAGTTAAGTAGGTTGCTTATAAAGAAAAGGAAGAGTATAGGTAAGAGGGGTAATTCTTGTGGTATTTCTGTTGCAACTATAATAGGAGGGCTTTGGTATCCGCTAAAGACTAATAATGTTTCTTTTTAACCTGTAAACCCTTAAATAAATTATATAATCTATTCTAGGAAGCCTTTTACCCTAAGGATATATAAGAGACGCTTGTAGGGTATATTATTATAGGCGCCACTAATATCTAGGCTGAGTATTAATACTATAAAGTCCTTTCACATCGCCTATGCAGATTTGATAGTGGTAGCGAGTAGCGTAAGTACTGATAGTGTTAAGCGGTTCTTTCTTGCCCCTATTTAGCTTTATAGTAGTAGGGCGTGTTCCTTAGCCGTATCTGCTATACGATCCGCTATTACCCTTTTTAAGATCTTGCTAAGGGTATTCTCTAAGGCAATAGGGCGGTAGCTCTCTAGAAATAAGTAGTCTGCTTTACCTTCTTTATATAAAATAAACGTTATTATAGCTCTTCCAAGTCTTAGGTAGTAGCCTATTATAAAGTATACTTTAGCTATATCCGCAAGCTAAGGTGCTATTAGTAGTCCGTAGGTCTTTAGGGCTTTATTTAGGATCCTATCTAGTCCTAGTACTATGTTATTTAAAAGGCGGCTAATAGTTCTGGCCATTTCTTTAGTTGTTATATCGCTGTTAACCCTTAAGCAAGTCGCTAGTGCTTCGCCCGTAATATTACTAAGGTCTACTAGAGCTAGTTAAGGGAAAAATCTTTCTATAAGGATCTTTACCTTCTTATTATTATTGCTTATAGCTAGTAATTCACCTAGTCTTTACAGAGGCGGAAAGTATAGGTCTTCTACTAGGCGTCCCACCTTTTTCTTTACCTATTTTGCTATCCTCCAGAGACCTTTATTATAGGGGAGGCTTAGGTTAGTAGTATGCTTATTTATAAACCATCTCCAGCTATTCCTTACTTCTTTTTTTAGGGTATTCTTTAGCTAGTTTCTTATGTCTTTGTATTATCTCTCGTCTTTAAAATTATAGCTACTTATATATTTTCTTCTTGCTTATTATTAGCTGGTAATAAGAACCGCGTATTATACGGACCATACGTATCGCGCGTAGGGGCCCGGTTTTAAGACCGGGTAGTACTCTTCTAGCCCATTTTTAATTACTGCCTAAATCCTTTCTAGTCTTCGGTTAATTTCCTTGGGGGTAGCTAATAAGCCTTACTCGTTTAGTATCGGGTGGATTTCTTCTAGGTCTTAAAGTTGTTATTTAACTATATTAAGGAAGCTGTTTATTTTAAGCTTTCTTATTACGTATCTTTTGCTATTAGGTTACGCCTTAATATCTAGATCTAGCTATATCTAGATAGGGATATGGTCTAAAGTAAGTACCTATTCTTCTTTAGGGTTATACCTTTTAAGTCTCTGGTATAGGCCTTCATCCATAAATATAAGGTTAATTATACTTCTAGCAGTGCCTTATTACCATATAATTACTTCTAGGGGGGTGGCTAGCTTAAGGCCCTAGGTATCTATAGCTCTTAGTAGGCACTCTACCTATCGTTTAGCAGCAATATATATACCCCCCTACCGCGGGTAGTAGAGGTTTATGTCTTCTAATAGGATAGACTTTATACCTTTGGTTTCCAGTAAGCTTATTACCAATATAATATTCTTTATTTATAGGACCCCTTCGACCCTAGGGTTATATATATTAATAATCTATACTAGTCCCCTATATATCTGGATTGTTATAACTATAATATCTAGGTTAACTGCCTACTATAACTATAAGGATAGGCTGATAGCCTTGCTAATTATAAAGCATACGCGTATAGCTGCTTTTAGTTTATATAGGAGCTGGAATCCTTAGGGGCAGTATATTAATTATATATAGGCATTATAATACGGCTCTTATATAGTAAGGATATAGTATTTCTCTAGGTCTAGGCTATCTAGTAAGGGCCTTACAAGATAGTGGTTTATATTGCCGCAGTTATACTATATAATGGATAGGTAGCGGACCCCCGGCAAGGGTTCTTCGCCTCTTCTTCATTCCTCGCTTCTTCTATTTCCACTTTCTCTAGGACATTTAGAACTTCTATCTCTTATATCTACACCCTAGTTACTACTTATTTTATATAGAGCTTTCTATTCCCATATCTTATATTCCTACTAGCGCTTCTATATCTAAATCTATTATTATTTCCGGTTCTTCCCCTATTCTTACTAGTTAGCTATATACCCTTTAAGAGTCGGCTATAAATGTTATATTTGCCGCGTTAAGTCTAATTCTTAATTATCCTGGTCTTAAGCTTGCTATAGCTGTTCATAAGGGTCTTCCTATAGGGCGTCCTCTCCCTTATATCCCCTGTGACCCTTATATCCCTATACGGTCTAGTAATATCACGCGGCGTCACTTCTGGCCCGTTAAAGCTTGGGATGGCTAGCCTAGCCCCTTAGTGTTAAAGGTGGGGTTAAACGGAATTAAGTGGGTTTATAAGGCATCTAAATTGTTACGGACGCTTTAAGTACAATGCTACGACTACTTAGGGAAGAGTCAGAAGAAGCTAGTTAGTTGGTTTAAGCACGGTCTAGGATAGAACCGGTGGAACTATATGACGAGGAATGGTAACCAAGGTCACATAATATAATCTATATAATCTGTATAATCTATAGGATCTATAATAGAGTAGATAGAGTACACGTATATTATATATAAGAAGGATTTTATAAGAGTACGGTTATATATTTAAGGACCCTTAGTCCCTACCTAGATAATTCCTTCCTTATAGTAATTCTTAGAATATAATTAGAGTTAATCTATTAGGCAACCACTCCACTAGTTATTATTACGTTGTTAACTTTTATACTTGCATTTCCTATACACCTAGCCTAATAATAAGCCTATTATAGTTCCTGCTATAAGGTTCCGTTATATAATTACTACCTAGTTACGGTATTAATATAAAAAGTTAAATAATATGCCACTAAAAGCAGCTACTATAACGCTATCAACGGCGGCAACTACTTTAAGGTTAAGTAATACTAGTATGGTAGATACTAACTTATAGCAACCTATAATGGTCGGACAGTTATAAGAGGTAATTAACTAGTTAATAGCTAACAATGTAGTGTTAGAAGAAAGGGTTAATGGGATTAGAGCAGTAAAGGTTAAGTTACTATCTATTAAGAGATTCTTAGGAGAAAGATTAAAGCTTAAGGGATTTCTTATATAAATGTACTTTAAGGTTTTATAGGAAGGGGTAAAGCTACTAATATCTATGGATCGAATAGCCTACGCGGGACTATTCTTATTAGAAAGAGCACTGGAGTAGTTTAAGCCTTATTTTATAGAGATATAAACAAACGGAATAATAACCACTAACTAAAATATGCAATTTATGTTCTTAAGTTAGAAAGGGTTTGCGGAGCGGCTTATATAAATATTTGGAGACCTAGAATTAACAACTACGGCAAAAAGAAAACTCTAAGATATTACGTAATAAATTTTAGTAATTAAGTATATAATATAGTTCCAGACGCTAGCTATATAAGTTAAGTGGAATAATAGGGCGCTTATAGCACAGTATAAGTAAAGACTTAAGGCTAAAGTCTAGGACGCGATTATCCTAATAGAAGATGCGGATACCCTAAGGGAACTAATAGATTAAGTAATTAAGATTAATAATTAGATCTACTAAAGGGAACAGACTAAAGGGGGTTAGGATAAAGTTTTACAGTTATATAAGGCGCAGAGTACATAATAATAAAAGCTAAGTTAGAAAATATAGTATGGCGCAGAGCTAATGGACCTAAGCGGTACTAAAGAAGCCTATAAGAAATAGAGTAAAAAACTATAAAAACCTAGAGGTTAAGGATCTAGTAATTATAGAACTAAGGAGTAAAGGCTAAACTAGGGATCTTAGTAGCAGAAGATGTTTAGACAGACTCTATAGTAAAGTTAATAGTTTAAAGACGGAGCTTATATAAATTGCGGGAAATAGGATTATTTCGTAAGGGATTATAAAAATAGTTAGAGTTACTATATAATAAAGAGAACTAGACTAATAGTAGAAGACATATACGTATAGAGGGACAATAGTATACTGCGAGGAATAAAAGAGTATTTAATTAGAAGTTTTGCGTTTTGTTATAATAACGTATACTAAATTTATAAAGACGCTAAGTACGGCGTAAGCTATTAGCCATAGGAGCTAAAATTTATAGAGTATAGAGGAACTAATAAACTAGTTTGTAGACCGGATATTAAGGACGATAAATTTAATAAAGGCGAAACATTTTATAATGATAAGGTAATAAGAGTAGCTTATTAGGAGTATATGGACCTCTAAGATATTATATAAGAGGTAGAGGATAATTCCACTATAAAATAGGGAACATTAATTAGGATTAAGACCCTACTAGATATAATGTCTATTGCTTTGTGAGATGTAAGAGAAGTAGGGTAGCGAATTACTTCGGCACTTAATAAAGGCAAAAGGCTAAAGGCTTAAGATTTTTAAGATAAGATAAGAGATAACTAAGATTCTTAAAATAAGATAAGGTAAGCTTAAGGACCTATAATAGACGGAAACTAATAGAGCAGAGCAGCAGCTTAGTTTAAAGATATATAAATAAGCTTAGGATAGAGTTTCCTACAGGTATAAGACTCTTAAGACAAAATAAGTAAGATTTAAGACTTTTAAGATAAGATAAGAACACTAAGTAAGCCTAGTTAAACTAAGGTAGGAGTAAAGCTTAAGTTAGAAGTAAGCTTAAAATTAAAAATTCTATAGGACTAAGACTTTAAGATACGAATAAGGACCACTAATAAGATTAGAGAATCTGTAATATAAATAGCAACTAGATTAGGAGATAAGTATATAAACTTAGAGGACTTACTAGGAAAACGCGGTATTCAGCCTAAAGATTAAGAAGTTAATACTAAGATTAAGAAGTAAGAAGACTTTAAAGATCCACTTATAAGACGCGAAAGAAAAGAAACCATAGAGGAGTTTAGGGCAAGAATTACCTTATAGCAAGAACAGAAACTAGATAAGAGATCTAGTATATTAGGACGTATAAGGGATAGAGCGCTAATATAAAGGATTACTAATAGGCCTAGGGTAGGTATACTAAGAGCTAAGTGGCTTACTAAACTAGAAAACGAAGAGGATCTAGGGATTCTAACTAGATTCAAGGAACGATATACTAAAGGTTATTACGATGTAGTAATAAAAAGATACTTCCTTATAAACGAACCGTATACACTCTAGTAGCTGTACTAAAAGTAGTATAGGCAAAGGCATAATAATAAGTAGGAAGATTTCTATATATAGTTGGACGAAAAAGTTATCTAAGAC
>Ga0307515_10010879_pt1 | contig 17358 bp, 20 predicted proteins | sample 17_EM_MG_FD_194513 | JGI IMG/M metagenome (GOLD analysis project Ga0307515, IMG submission 194513) | Populus trichocarpa ectomycorrhiza microbial communities from riparian zone in the Pacific Northwest, United States - 17_EM | ecosystem: Host-associated > Plants > Roots > Unclassified | place...
GGCTTGGATGATATCGAGTTCGAATCGGAAAAGCTCAAGTTGGTGGTTGCCTCCAAGCAGGGAGCCATGGGGAAATCCAAGGATCGGAACTCGCACATCCTCACGGTCTCGGGGATGGCTCCCTCTAACCACGATTTCTCCGGGATAACCCACTTCAGGGTGTCTGCGAGGAATACGCGCTTTTACAACCTCAACGAAGCCATTTCCTCTCTGCAGTCTCAGGTTCTCAGAGCTCACCCAGAAAGTTATAGCTCGCTCACTTGAGAGCCAAACCTCGTCCCCAACAAAAGCAACGTCTCGGTCGAGACTCACTTCCTATCTGGGAACACGCCAAAGCCATTCGTGATTTCCTGGATCAGAAATCTCTCCCGTTCTGTCCGCAGGCGAAATACTACGTCTTCCTTCGAGATCCTCTTCATTACACAATAAATATCCCCTACCTCCGATAGGTGTCATTGGCTGGGAGGTATCCCACGAGACTATTTCCTTCCTAGGAATGCAGTCAATGCTCGACCCGCTTTGGCACAGACTCGCCTCGCTAAGGTTGACGGAAGGATTGGGTTGGGACGCCGTGACGTCTACCCTTACATTTTTATCCCCGAAGATAATATGCCTCACACTCATCCTGCCACGAGATAATAACATACTCCTCCAACCTACGCTATCGATTGCCTCCGATAGGTGTCATTGGCTGCAAGAACTCGTGTTGGACACCGTCGCCGACGATTCACATTCCGTCCACTGGGTTGGAAAGCTAATCTCCGCTTCCCGAAGCACCCCTCGTACCCTTGAGATCAGGTCCCCCTTCAAAACAGGGTACCTTCTCACCGCCATAGCGAGCCTAACTCAACTGCGGAACCTCAGGCTGGAAGGGGTTCATTTCCCCAGCGACTCCAGCATTTCTCCGAACACCTTTGTACCACTACCTCGAAGGTGGTCAAGATATATGCCGCTGACACTGTTAATTCCAAGGAATCGATAATGGCCCTCGCGAGGTTCTCAACCACTCTCAGGGTCCTGGAGATCTCGGGCGTCGCGGACCTAGACCTCCCTAGTGTTGTCGTCCCTCATCTCTTCACAAACCTGACGACCGTCCGTTTGCGGTGTTGCCGCAGGGGCGATCCATGCGCGTAAGTTCCGACCCATAGACAAGGCCATCGCAGAACTTGAGGCAGCAATGCCCAATATCATTCATCTATCCCTGGGCAGCCCCCTCCGATATATCAATTTCCTTTCATTGATCGGCTTATCACAAACTGCAAGAACTTGGAAACGCTGATGGTCAGGGTTGATTTCCAAACCATGGTCACTCCTTCCCCCAACAGGACGCCGAAGCAGGCAGGACTTTTGACGAAACCCCGGGTAATGGGTGTAAACTCCGCAAGCTGGTCGTTGGGGTGTCTATCTACCCAGGAATCCGGAATCTGGATGGATCGCGGCGGTTGGATTGGGGGAAATCTTTCCATCCTTGTCCGAGGTCGTGGGATATGGATCAGAGGGGAGTAGTCGGCAGAAATATCAAGATGTTACGACAGGTCCACCGTACTATGCAACAGCAGAGTCTCTATCGTGGTAAACAGTCACAGTCAACGCTTCAGGTCTCAAATCCTCCCCCATTTGCTATGTTCTACAGACGCCTCTCTCACGGGGTGCCTCCGTATCGCCATCACGGCGGCGCCCCTTCCGATTCCCTTGATTGAACTTTCCCTCCAGCAGTTTATTAAATTATACATCTGTTCTGTTTCACGACTGTTTCGGTAAGAGTAGGAGTTATATGATACACTCTCCGAGGATCGGCCCTGTGGGACACATAGCACGATGTCGATTATATATACAAACCACATCATGCGTTGATTTCCGGAATCCTGGCAATACTTTCTCCCTCCCTCAAGCTAGCCTTCATCTGCCCTTCTTTCAACCTTTCCACGCCGGCCTTGATGCTCTTAATGTGGACTTCGATTGGGATTCCGTCCCCGGCGACTTCCGGCGCGGCCACTCTCGTCCTGAGATCCTCCATATCCGCATCCAACGCGTGGAGGGCCTGCAAGGTCACAACGATATGTTCCAACGCCTTCCTCCTGTACTTCTCCACATTCTTGAGCAGATCCAGGTTAGATCTTATCTCCAGAAATCTGGATGGGTTCCCTTCGAACAACGCCGCTAAGAACTCCACGAAGGTGTTCATCACCGCCAACTCCTTGTTATCGCGATGAGTTGTCTCGTGAAGAACTATCAAGTGTTCCTCGAGACGCATGAGGTGGCCCATAGAGATCTCCGCCTCATCACGAAGGCGGACCATGTGGGTGGCAATATTGTCCATCGACATGAGGAACGCCTCGATCACTGCCTCCTCTGTCGGATTAGTGTTCGAAAGGGAGAACGGTAGGACGCGAGCCATTAGGGAAGTAGGAGTTTTGGAAGCTTCGATGGTTTGCAACGCGTAGTCGTTCAAGGTTGTAATCCTAGAAGAACGGTTATATAAGTTTTCGTGGAATTAGTGAAAGAAGGCGGCGCCTACGAGTCAACTGCTCCATTGATCTTCGATCCGAGGGAGTGCAGACTCCTTCCAGTCCCTCTCGCATCATCCACAAACCCAGACAGCCTCTCGACTATCTGGTCCTTGCTCTTCAAACTGCTCGCCCTCACCAAGGTGATCAAATCGTTGCTGGCCATCTCCGCCTTCTTCACCTCCGACGCGAATCCTTTACTCCTAGCGTTCTCGTCGAGCAGCTGGTCGAAAGCTTTCGTCTGCAGATCGACGAGCTTGGGATAATCCGCTCGACGAACCGGCCGTCCACCGCTGGTGTGAGTCGGAGATCCCTTGAAGACTTCCCAATGGCAGAACGGAATCATCGGGGAGACGATCGGGAGTGAACACACTGCTCGGGCAAAGTAAACGAGCTGTGAGGTCACTATCGAGAGTATGAACCATAGGATTGTGATCGCAAGCAGGAACGAGAAAATCCGACCATTGGGATGAGAAGCGTCGGCCACAATGTCTACGGTGTATCCGCCGATCACTGTGGCGTGGTCTTCGGAAGCAGGTTGTGACGCGACGAACCCTATCTTCGGATGCCCTCCTCTCCGGTGCGAAGCAGAGCCCACAGGGGAAGTTGAGCGGACGGTCTCTACGTCCTCCCGTCCATCCTCTGGGTGACCCTGTAGATCACATGAGAATCACCGCCACACTCTGATTTCAGTGTTCAGGTCCCAACTTACCGTATTATTGGTGTTTATGGAGAAATCGCGATGACTAGAAGGGCGAGGGGACTTCTGTGATCTGAAGTCTTGAGTGACCATGGGAGGTTGAAAGAATGGTATGGCTGCAGGTGGGGGCGTGGACGCCGCGCGTTGAGCGTTCATTAAGGTCGGGTAAGCGCTCAGCGCTCAGATCGTGCCAATCCGAACATGAAGGTGCGATCTGCTTACTATCGACAAGCTTAGCTGGGCTTCTCCCCGGCGCCGTTTTCAGCTAATAGATGACCACTCCATTTTGACGTACACTGAACTGCCGAGCTTCTAATAGATTGAGTGGCTGAATGCCCACCCCATGACGGCGCCTTGTACACACGCGATCACACCTGCACTACATTCTCACCGCGATGTACGTGCTTGTACTGCGGGAAATTGATGTAGCAGTTAGTATGCATCCGTCAAAACATTGAAAGAAACAATTGAAGAAGCGAGAACAGAGCATGTTCGAGAGCTGAGAGGATCCAAAATCCGGTTACGGGAAAAACTCACAGGCTGTTGGCCGAGAACGCCCAGCGATTTCATCGCGACGCCGCAGAAATCGAGCATGTCCGTTGAGTCGCTGTTCAGTTTTCGTTTCTGGTGTGGTGGTGCGGGCGGAGAGGCGGAGAGAGATGCGCCACGCAGGCATCCCCACCCTACCTGCCAAGACGACGGGCGTGGGCGTGAGTGCCCTGGGAACAACAGATAAGTACAAAAATGCTTGCTGGCATACTTAACAGAGACATTGTGGTGAAACCGGTATGCGCGGGGGCAGCGTAAGGCAAACAGAAAGAAAATACAAGGGGAAACCAACTCACCTGTGGGCCACCCACCAATCCCGAACCCAAAAATTCAACCTCCCTTCACCTCTATCCAGGTCACAACTGGAGGAACACAACTGGGAGAAACCCGCCTGATCGGGTAATTCGGATCGTTTGCAGGCGTACCGGGTGTTGTGGCTCTGGGGCCAACAAATGATGAACCAGTTCCAAGGTTCCAGCCGTCCAGGTTTCCAGCGATCGGCGCCAGTGGGAGCAGGTGGGGGCGAACATGGGAATGCGGCGGGAGGGGGACATCAGGAAACACGGGCCCGGGCTGTTCTAACCTCCGATACTATATCACTTTCCTTTCAAGTTGGTCAGTTTATTGCAAACTTGCAAGAACTTGAAAACGCTCATGGTCAAGGATCGATTTCCAAACCATGGTCACTCCTTCCCTCAGCGAGAACCAAGACGCTAACCTTCGAAGTAGGCAGGACTTGTGACGAAACCCAGGGTAATGAGTGTAAACTCCACAAGCTGGTCGTTGGGGTGTCTATTCTACCCAGGAATCCGGAATCTGGATGGATCGTTGCGGTTGGATTGGGGGAAATCTTTTCATCCTTGTCCGAGGTCGTGGGATATGGATCAGAGGGGCCCAAGTGGGAGCAGGTCGGCAGAAATATCAAGATGTTACGACAGGCTCATCGTACTATGCAACAGCAAGGTCTCTATCATGGTAAACAGTCACAGTCAACGTCTCAGCTTTCAAATCCTCCCCCCCTTTGCTATGTTCTACAGACGCCTTTCTCACGGGGTGCCTCCGTATCACCATCATGACAACACCCCTTTCGATCCCCTTGATTGAACTTTCTCTCCAATAAATTATACATCTGTTCTGTTTCACAACTGTTTCGGCAAGAGTAGGAGTTGTATGATACACTCTCCGAGGATCGGCCCTATGGGACACATAGCACGATGTCGACTATATATACAAACCATATCATACGTTGATTTCTAGAATCCTGGAAATATTTTCTTCCTCCCTCAAGCTAGCCTTCATCTGGCCTTCTTTCAATCTTTCCACACCGACCTTGATGCTCTTAATGTGGACTTCGATTGGGATTCTGTCCCCGGCGATTTCCGGCGCGGCCACTCTCGTCCTAAGCTCCTCCATATCCGCATCCAACGCGTGAAGGACCTGCAAGGTCACAACGATATGCGCCAACGCCTTCCTCCTGTACTTCTCCACATTCTTGAGCAAATCCAGGTTAGAATTCATCTTCCGAAGTTTGGATTTGTTCCCTCCGAGCCACGTCCAGAGTTCCGCGAGGACGTCCTCCTGCGCTGCCGTCAACTGCTTGTTATCGCGATGGGTGATCTCGTGAAGAACCATCAAGTGTTCCTCGAGACGCATGAGGTGGCCCATAGAGATCTCCGCCTCATCACGAAGGCGGACCATGTGGGTGGCAATATTGTCCATCGACATGAGGAACGCCTCGATCACCGCCTCCTCTGTCGGATTGGCGTTCGAAAGGGAAAACGGTAGGACGCGAGCCATTAGGGAAGTAGGAGTTTTGGAAGCTTCGATGGTTTGCAACGCGTAGTCGTTCAAGGTTGTAATCCTAGCGGAACGGTTATATAAGTCTTCGTGGAATTAGTGAAAGAAGGTGGCGCTTACGAGTCAACTGCTCCATTGATTTTCGATCCGAGCGAGTGTAGACTCCGTCCGGTCCCTCTCGCGTCGTCCACAAGTCTAGACAGCCTTTCGACTATCTGGTCCTTGCTCTTCAAACTGCTCGCCCTCACCAGGGTGATCAAATCGTTGCTGGCCATCTCCGCCTTCTTCACCTCCGATGCGAGTCCTTTACTCCCAGCGTTCTCGTCGAGCAGCTGGTCGAAAGTCTTCGTCTGCAGATCGACGAGCTTAGGGTAATCCGCCCAACGGACCGGCCGTCCACCGCTGGCGTGGGTCGGAGATCCCTTGAAGACTTCCCAATGGCAGAACGGAATCATCGGGGAGACGATCGGGAGTGAACACACCGGTCGGGCAAAGTAAACGAGCTGTGAGGTCATCATCGAGAGCAGGAACCACAGGATTGTGATCGCAAGCAGGAACGAGAAAATCCGACGATTGGAGTGGAAAGCGTCGGCCACAAGGTCTACGGTGTATCCGCCGATCGCTGTAGCGTAATCTTTGGCAAGTTCGCCCGTTCGTTGTCTTCTGACGGGTCTGACGGGTGGGGGAGGTGGGGATGGGAGTTCGTCCATGTCAGAGCTACTTCCAGAGTACTCGACGTAGTATCTCCTCTTTGAAGGTTGGGGCGGGAGCCGCTGTCTGTTCCTCGTGGAAGCAGGTTGTGACGCGACGAACTCTGTCTTCGGACGCCTTCCTCTCCGGCGCGAAGCAGAGCTCACAGGGGAAGTTGAACGGACGGTCTCTACGTCCTCCCATCCATCCTCTGGGTGGCCCTGCAGATCACATGAGAATCACCGCCACACTTCGATCCCAGTGTTCGGGTTCCAACTTACCGTATTATTGGTGTTTATGGAGAAATCGCGATGACTAGAAGGGCGAGGGGATTTCCGCGATCTGAAGTCTTGAGTAACCATGGGGGGTTGAAAGAAAGGTGTGGCTGCAGGTGAGGGCGTGGACGCCGCGCGTTGAGCGTTCATTAAGGTCAAATAAGCGCGCAGATCGCGTCGATCCGCAACCAAGGTGCGATCTGCTCAAGTTTTCCGATCCGTTCCGACTTGGATCTTCAAACAACCTTCTATGAAAAGGAAGAGTATGTTTATACAGTGATGTATAGTACTGGTGTGATGCAAATTCTCAGGACAAGTGCTTCCTGGTGAAGGAAAGTGACCGCGATGAACGAATGGGACGAGTGGGATACAATCTGAAGTACGGGTGAAAACAAAGAGCAGGAGGGAAGGAGCGTCGGTGGAGATGGGTTGAGCGATACAGGTCGGTTCTAAGGCTAACATGAGTATATGGCCAAAAGAGAGAGAGTAAATCCAAGATGAGAAACCAAGAACGAAACGAGGACAACGAGTGTGACGATGGAGCCCGCAAAAAATAATTATAGAAGGGGCCGAAGAATGATGAAAAAACCGCTGGAAATGTCACAGCAAACCATATGTAAAATGAGTCAAGAGGAAGATGGAACCATATATACGAGATAGAACGCGGAGGATGGAGTTCCCCGAAGACAAGGAAACAAGATCATACAAACCGGACTAGGGTGTATATAGTGGAGGACACCGCGGTGATGAACGCGAGTGCTGCTCACAAATAAATTGGATCCAGGGACTCCGAGGACCACCTTACTCGAAGACGCGCAATGTCAATTTTCCGTCGGAGTCACGCACGACTTCCTCCCAAACATCTTGTGAGTGAACCAGGAGCAGCGAAGACTCGTTGCCTTTGGGGCTTCCTACCTTCCCCGCGCGTTTCCTCATGATCCCAGAATACACAGAGCTCGTGGTAGAGTGGCGCGAAAAAGCGGGGGCAAGGTAAGCGAGAGGGAAGTCCGGTCGCAAGGAAATGCCTTCTTGGTGAGCGAACTTGTCAAAGATCTTTTCCCTGATCTCAGCGTATGTAGTCTCGGCAGCGGCACGGAATACGATGATCGCTTCTTCAGTTATATACGCTTTGATAGAGATGATCTCGTGGGAGACCGGGCTGATTGGCGGCCCGGGAGAATCTATGCTTGAGGGAGAATGAGGGGTGGATATCCAAGGGAGGTGGTATTTCTCTGGCGCGCGATTTTGGAATGGCTTGGGTAGCTGCTCCGAGGTTGGGTGTTGGGATGGACGTTCCAGATGTGGGTAGTGATCTTCACTGACACTTTCGGGCTCTCCAGGAGCATCCATTTCTTCGATTCCTACAAAGTGGGGGAAAATAGGGTCAGGAGGCGTTCGATGGAAGTATGGAAGTCTCGGAAGTTGAACGGGAAATGCAATGAACCCGTGACTCACCGTAGAGGTATGATTCCAATACTCCATCGTCATAGTCCTCCAGGAACGACTCTTCCTCTGGTACCGACATCGGAACGAATCTCAAGGGATGACCCCGAGGTCCCGGAGAGAAACTGCGCATTGCTGAGGAACCGCCTCGCCGAGGGGTGTTCCTTGGCAACACCTGATCAACGGAAGCATCGGTCATGATGGAGTCGATGCTCATGATGGATTCTCGATGGTTCCGTTTAATCGGCGGGCCAAGCATACTCAACGCTTCATGGTCAGATAACCAAGGAGTTTGTGGTGTTACAGGGGACGAGCTGGAATAGTCCACAGTGTCCGTAATAAAGGAGTCGAGGCTTTGTCGGGGGGAGGGACAGGGAGGAAGGTCAGATGCGGAGGTCCTCCGTGAGGGAGAAAAAGAGGTATTTGAGAACAACGAAGAATGCCGAGGGGACGCGGTAGTGGTACTTGTCGTCGTTGGAGAGCGATCTGGTATCTCGGCTATCTCTGCGTCATCCAACAGTATTTCTGGGATGATAATAGCGTTGCGGTTACGACTATCCAGGACGGGATTACCACGAGACCTCGTGAGGGGGGGTCGGGTCCCAGGCCCATGCCAATGTCCAGAGATTTGGGGCGGGGGTGGCCTTAGCTCCGACTCTTCTGGCAAGGGTTCCAGACCAAGAACCGGCGAGTCAGCGTCGGGGGATGGAGGATACTGGATATTTTCAAAAGTCTCCCTGACCATCGGTGTCTGTGGGAACGCGTTTAGGACGGCGTGAGGAGAGACCCTGTCGCTCGCATTGAGCTGCTCGTGGCCGTCCCACATTACCACCGCTGGGCCAATTTCGCCAGAGAGGCCAGAGTACATACTCGCTCGAGAGCTTGGGCGAGACTCATACGAGCCAGAACCATTAGTCGATACGTTGGATATGGCAATAGCTGGGGTAGTCGGAGTGGCGGCAGATATCGTCCTTCGCCTGCGCGGTGGCGCGTCCTGACGGTTACGGGCGTGAGGACTACGGCGCGTGTGCTCTGGAGCTGTGGCGTCTGCGGTGGTAGGTCGCATCGATTTCAGGCGAGGCGGGGGGAGGTCTTGGGATGATGCGGTATCTGAGAAAACCTGAGAGGAATTGGAATTGTCGAGATAGAATGGTATGGAGCCGAAGGTGGGTGATTGAGGGATCTTGCCTTTATCTGGGCCATGTTTGCGGGCAAAGTCCTTGTCGCGGCGCCACCAACCGAAGAAGTCCTTGAAGGTACCAGTTACTCGCAGTTCCTCGATCAGGGTAGGAACTCGGGGCGAGAACAAAGCGTCGATGAGAGCGGCGAATTGCTGTTGACGTTGGTCGATTGTTGCCTGATTGGCGCGAAAGAGGGTCGCCTTCTTGCTAAGTTTCGGGACGTAGTCATGGATATCGAGTGAAACGGAGGTGGGGTCCGGTCCCGGGGGCAGGGAGTCGAAAGAAGCGGCTTGCTTAGAGTTGAGGTAAAGACCATTCTTCTTTACTCCCTTGCCCTGCTCGAGACGGCGGCGCTTCTCCCTGGCCTGAATAGAGTACTCGACTTCAAGTGTCTCTTGAAACCAGAGACAATCATCCCAGCGCCTCCAGATTTCGTAATCCCTGTGGGATGAACCGAGACGTGATGAGACGGATTTCCGGTCGGCGGCGTCGTCGTCGACGGTTGAGAGGACGCGCAACCCATAAGCCCAACCACTACCTGCTTGGACGATGTTTTTCGTTAGGGCCGAGACTGATGAGGGAGCTATACCAAGAGGCGCACCGAGTTTTTTCGGGGGCAGGACGGAAACTTTGAACTGTTTTGGGGGTTCCTTGAGTATTGCCCGCTTGTAGGCCTATTGAATGTATGGAATAGTTAAGTAGTCAGACTGGGGGGGGGGGGGCAGATGCACGGCTCACGTTCGGTGGAGGAGGTCCAAGTCCTCGAGGGTTCGCCTCCTGGGAGTTCGGGTCAAACATGGTAGGCGTAAAGATGAGAGGACACTACTGACTGGGTCGGCGAACTGTCCCATCTTTACGTGACCATAATTGGATATGTACGATGGGGTTGGATAGTAGGCCATGGGTAGTTCCGGAGGGAATGCACAATAAGAGAGCGGCACCCGGAGGTCCGAAGACAATAAGGAAGGTGAAGACAATAGAGGATCCGATCAGCGCAGCTCGGAGGAGGGTCGGCGAGGGGGAGAGGGCGGGAGAAAAGGGGCGACCCGGGGGAGTTGGTGGCGGGTGTGAGGGATGTTAAGAGGATGGAGGAGGAGGAGGAGGACTGGGAAGGGAAAGCGAGCCCGGTTCGAGGCCCGGAATAACTATCGTGATATTGAAGTATCTACCATCAGCCACCGATCAGCTTCTCTCCCGTCACACACGACACCGTTCGCGTTTCGGCAGTTCCCATCAGTTTTTTTTCCTCGCCTTCTGGTCGCGGTCCAGGTACGCGCGCACGTCCAATCCCCGTATCGCTCGGCCCCACCCGTGACACCCCCCCTCGTCCACTTGGCGTCACCTGGCCATCATCGCGGCTCCATTTCTCCCGGGATAATCCTCGAGAGTTGCATCCACACTGAATTCCCATCCCCGGTGTTTTCCCGCGCTTGACGCGCGACACGCTACACCGGCTGGCCAGCATGGCGGTGCATCGTGCAATCACCACCCCGCGCGAGGGTAGACCTCTGATAAGGTTCCGGAAGTTTGCAGGGGGTCTCCTATGTCGCTTCTGGGGACCTGGGCCGTCATTCAATGGACGACATCCACATCTCAGGTCACATAAACCTGTGCACAGGATGTCGAGAATGAACTAGTGCTGCGTCGTGGAGCGGAATGACGGGCGGTTACTAGGCACTTTATGCAACGCTTGACAGCTGCCTGACATACAAAGCGACTCCTTCGTTCCACAAAGCTAAAACGTCGATGCATCGGGCGTGGTTTCGCGGCAGGAGATTGGAACGGTCGGGTCCTGCATGGGCACAGTTGAGAGTAAGGCGAGCAAGAGCATAACACTGGTACCACGATGTACGTTACAACAGCTTACGATACGTCAAGTTATTTGGGGCCCGAGCTTGAAGGACAAACGTTCGAGTGTCGCTGCGCCGTTTTGTCGTGCATCAGAAAGTACTGGACGCCCTCTGGGAATACATACCGCAGATAGTTTGGTTCGAGAGAGAGAGAGACAGGCAACCCACCTTATGCCGTCATGTAGAAAGTTCTATGGTCCAAACCTTCCCTGAGGTCTCAGGAGTGCAGACCCAGGGGCAGTGCGGCCATCGAACTGACATACCATTGAACGGACTTGCTGCCATGGTCGCGGTTCAAACGTTCGTTGATGAGTTCGCGGATCAAATAAACCTACCAGGGCACTTTCACTCCGTACCTTGTGCATCCATGTGGGTGGAGGCTGGTCGAAGCCGGTGGTGAACTCGAAGCGGGAACAGCGAGGCTCTGAGCTTCGTCACGTGGACGGTAGCAGTCCCGGATGATCGAGTTCGGTAGCCTGACGACTTGGCAGAGACCACCTTCGCCAGCCAGGCAACACAACCACGTAACGCGAAATATTCCCCGCCGGACTGCTGAACCTCCTGTCAAGCTACGGGCCTCTAGTGCCACCGTCTGGCTCACAGAACCTGGCCGGGGATCTCTCTGATTGGCCGTTCGGTTTTCCGCAGCAATGTGAGTTCCAGTTTGATTTCCGATGTTCCATCCGTGCTTTCTGACAAACAAAACGCGCAACTTAGGCCATTACCCATCGAGAAACCAGGTCCAAGTGTCGCAAACATCATCGGACGGTTCGAGCAGCAGACGAAGAAGCAAGGTTCCTCGTCGCCCGGTCCTCGTACCTCGAGCGTCGTCTCTCACATCACCGGCGATTCAACCAAGGAGGAAATCAAGGAGAGGAGGGAATGGCCACCGCGCATCTCCAACATTAATTCCCCGCAAATCGACAGCAAAGTCGGCGGTAGAGAATGGCCTCCACGACCCAGCGTACAGGCCTCTGGTGACACTCCCGGGCAACGATGGCCGCCAGTCCAGCCGATCATCCGAGCCTCTCCATTCTCCGAGTTGAAGAAGACTCCAACTCCTCCGCTCGCTAAGGGCTCAGAGCTGGGCACTCCTCCCGAGGTCGACAAGACCCCTTCCCCTCCCGCGGAACCACCGAAAGTGATAGAAGTCACACCTCCGTCTCGGAAACCTACTCTTGTCGAGCCTGAACCCATCGAGACGCCAGAGACACCTCAATCGTCCGCCAGTCCCCCCGCCACTAAACCAGGACTATCCTCGGTTGCAACGAAGTCTCCCCCGCCAAAAACGGTAAAAACTACGCCAACAAAGCCGGCTACCAAAACACCTAACAAACCGCCACCAGTTTCGTTCGCCAAAGGCACCTCGCTCCATGCTGATCCAAACGACCGGAGAATATCTACTTCTGGTCGGCCACCGTCAAGACCCACATCCCGCGCGAACCTTAGATCTAAGACACCAACGTCCGGCACTCCTGTCCGACCACCATCATCTGTTCAGAGAAAACCACCGACGGAAAAGCAGAAGCACACGCCCACCACCGTCAAGAGATCGACAACACCCCACCACCCTCCAACCACTCCGAGTAAACCCCCTCCAGTAATCCCGAAGACGCCAAACTCAAGACTTTATGCCCCAACTGCCGCTTCACTCGCCAAGTCAGCCAATTCCCCACCACCTCCACCCCCAGAACGGAAGAAGACTCTCAGTTCTGGAGCATCGCTGGAAAGGTTGAGTAAACCCACAGCCTCTTCCTTGTCGAAATCGAAGAGCGCGCATTCCCTCGCGTCCGCCACCAGTCCTCCGAAGCAGAAGCCCACTCCAACCAAAATGGGGGCACTGACTACGATTAAGAAGACTAAACAACCAGCTCCGACAACAGGGGGGGATTCCGCGAGGAAAGATGGTGATGTACGCCAGGGACATCATGAGAACGGAAACGGGGTCGAAGCTGCCGAAGAAACTCTGCATCCTGAAATCGATCAGCTAGACGCGGAAAACCACGAGCCCGAATCAGATCGCGAGGCCGAGCACTTGGGAAATGGTTCCCTCGAGGTCAGCTACATCGAAGAACCCCTAGACGCGTCGACGGATGATGTCAGTCTTCACGACCACGAGGAGGTCATTCACTGTCCAACTGATCAAGAGCACGTGGAGACGTCACAGGACCTTATTCGTTCCCCCCCTCCCGAATCCGTTGACCCCGTTCCGGTACTCCGTGCTGAGGACGACACCGCTATTAAACTCCCACACGAAGTCAGCGTAGATGTTGTCGAGGACGAGGAGCAGAAACAGGAAGAGGTGAAGGACGACATTGCTGATATCGTCGGACTTCTCGAGTCAACAAGCTTTACCTCGAAGCACATCTTGCAAGGATCTGACGAGGGTGTTGTAACCAATCTACACACTCCAGGTCCGGATAAGGAGCGTCAGAGGATAGGTGAAATTCCGGACGAGGAGTGAACGAAGTGGGAAGCTGTAGGCGTGTTCCGTCTTCCATCAGGCCCAGATTAGGTGTCTGTTTCTGGGGTCCACAGTTTATCTGTCCCCTCGTTACACCCAGTTCCTCGCACGGAAAGTGAGATGGGGAGCCTCGCTTTTTTTTATCTCGTCCGTCTGTTGATATCCGATTTCAAGCTTCCAGATCCAGGGCTATCCACTCTTTCCACTTGTCCTCTGGGACTACCGGTTCTACGATCTTCCAAGATTTCCTTTCCTCTTTTTGTCTCTGGTTTGTCCATGAATTCTCCTTTAATCTTTAAACGCGTCCCTCCCTGCTTTCCGCATATGCATGTTTTACGGCTTTCTTCTTCCTCTCTTTCCCTCAACGTCCAAACCACACTCCTCTCTCTTCGTCAATAACGTCTCGTCTTATATCCACCTCGCTTAAGCCCCTACAAGTCCTTCTCCACCCACGCTCGGTAGCATTGCAAAGTCGAACCAACCTCAACCTTGATTGGAATTATTTATTGTCCCTCAACTACCTCGTGTGAGCAGCAGGATGTAGAGACCAGAGCTGAAATTTCGCAGGAAGCCTCGCGATCCCTAAAAATCTGAGAAAGCGATACTGGGGTTGTTGGGTAAAAAGTTCTATCCAGAACCAGCAAGGTGGAACGCGACAATCTTTCCGGGTTGTCGGGTCGGCAGGCGCTGCCAATACCGTAAGTAAGCCATGTGCATGATCACGCGCCAGATGTGCATTTGACGCTGATATCAGCATTTCTTGAGCGCTTGAGCGGCGATCCGCTGAGTGTGCCATTTTCCGTGGAGGACACTCGGCAAGTTTTCACGGTTAAATAGTTCGAAGCTCAACCGGTTTCATCTCAGTGTGTCGCGACGGAGGCGAGACGCCACGCCCCGACGCCGCCTTGAGGTCTTGGTCATGTTCACCGAATCGCTCCGCGAACCCTCCGTGCTCGTTTCCTCGTGTCTCCTGCAACCCCGTTCTCCATCGAGACACCCGATCAGATCCACCTTTCTACAGACGGGAAAACAATCCGACTCTCTACGGCGCACCAAGTCTCTGGTTTGAGTCCCGCCTACGACGGGCACCCTCGCAGGATTCCCGGGATAGTTTCATGAAGGGCGCCTCTCTCTCAAGGCCCTCTCCGTCTGTCTCCACCGGGTTCAGGTTCATGCGGGGATCCTTGCATCCCCCAAACTCAGCGTCGTGATCGTGTCGGTCCTACGGGGGGGCGTCACTCTGGAGATTTTCGTAATTTTCATCCGGTGTTTTCCCCCGCCGCGAAACCCTGCGCCTCCATGATTGCAGCCGGGATCAGAGCGGCTGCCCGCGTTAGGCACGGACGGATCAATACGAGGCGCCAGGCGCCATCGGGTCGTTTTCCGGTTTCGGTACTGACGTGCCACTGAACCTTCTGCACGGGTGATCAGTTCTGACGTCTACAGGCTTACCCCGAGATCGCCGGGGACACCACCGCAACGGAGTGGGGCGAAGAATTTAGTATTGATCAGGGAAAAAATCACGAGAATAGCCTGGTTGGACTTGGCCGGGCTAAATCCGTTCATTTCGTGGCCAAGGAGGCGGTGTTGAAACGTGTTGGCGCAAATCGCTACTTGTGAACTTGTTGAAGAGATCGACGTGGGCCCTTCTCTCTATCCTGATCGCTACGGGTTTTGGTGAGTGGGAATCCTCGCCGCGATCACTCATTCCAAACCTTATCGAATCACTTGAAATTAGCGATTAACCCGCCGACTCCACCTGTTGCTCGCACCAAATCGCTCACCCCCAGATGCTCTGGAGTACTGTTTCCCTGGTTCCCACATCACCCCGGAATCATTTTCTATTATAGAACGTTGTCAAGTCTTGGACGCCACTTTCTCGGGCGCATACAGGTGCCCTTCTTTGAAGGAGTTCGAGGTGTCTTCGCTTGTCGCAACCCGGACTGAGAAGAAGCATGTGCGAATATCTTCCTCACCTGATGGTAATGGGAGGGTCGTCTGCCCAGTCGGTGAAGTTTGTATGATTGCTTCGACGCCTTTGTACCGATGGGGTCTGCTACAGCCTCGAGAGATGATGGGCGAGTTCCATCCATTAATTCCACAGCCGCGCCCCTGTCGCGGCGGATCGCATTGATCCCGGAGATCTTGCGCGACCTGCACAAACTCATGGCTATAAGCTTTGCCTGTGCTTGCGCGTGTGGACTAAGCTCTCTCGGAGAGTGTTGTATAGTATGGCTTTGTGATGCTACCTACTTTTCTCCGTAATATCAGTCACGTCGGTTGCGGAGTGGCCCCTCCTTAGACCAAGGCTCACGATCGGGGAACAGCCCGTGTACCGACCGTAAAGTTCAGAGGATCCCGCACTGTGCTGGGCGTAGGGTTACTGGAATCCCTGTGCCAAGAGATCCAAGTTGATGACAAATACTTAAACGGATTTTAATTGGCGGGTCGGTTACCGGGACCGTTGAATGTTAGGCAGGCGTGTGAACTTGGCATGGTCAATCCAAAGGACTTCATCCACTCTGTCGTTAATCGGGTTATGCTTTGGTCCATCCCTAGGGTAATATCCTCTCTGCGTACCTCGGCGTGCCACCAGGACGCTCCAGTTCTCGACCTCATCACTTCGGTTGCGAACCCACAGTGGAGGGGCGACTGCGCTACTCGCGTCGGATCCACGCCCGGATATCCTCCACGAAGGTAGGATGTTACTCTGGCGGATCCCCAACCTGTCGTATGCTCGTTCAGTTTAAAAATTGTCGTTCGCGCAGGGAATGTCGACCCGGTATCTGACTAATCCCGTCTAAGCGGCGCCGACTCTAAAATGATAAAGGTGGGGCCGACCTCAGATCTACAGACTATCAACCCACCTAGATTCCCTGCTCATAACCACCCACCTCGATACCCTGCTCACCGTTTTCAAAGGCTGGTACCAAGGCGAGCGTGCGCCCCATCACGAGCTCGGCTTCGGCAATGAGGTTGAGGTTTGAATGAACTACACCCACATCAGATCCTGCATGCTGGAGAAACACAGGGTGCTTCGCACGTCGAACATACATATCCCTACGACAATCCTCGACGAAAGCGGTCGGCCAAGCCGTGGGGCTCGGTGTTTGCGGGTAGAAGAAGCGAGATCGGGTTCGTCAAGACTTGATGGCTACCAATTTGGTATCGTGAGAAGGATACCCCCCCCTGAAGGGCCTAAGGGGGCGAAAGGGCGGGAATGGCAATATTCTCGTGGCGGGGATCGATGTTGAGGTATCGACCAGGCGGAGGAACGAGTTCGCAGGCTGGATCGAGAGGTTCCCCATCGAGAGTAACTCGACTAGCGTGCACCTGAAGATACATGCCAACCAAGCCCTTGGGTTCGTTTGGGTTTCTTGACCTTTATCCTGGCTTAAAATGGCCCACGTACTCTAGGAGCTGTTTGAAATACATCAACGTTCAGGAGCCCACCCCGACCGCGAGGGCGAACCCCCAGGTCGTCTACCAAAACCTATGCCCGAGTCAGGGTGACTGTCTCCCAGAATGAACTTGTATCCTTCATCCACGGAAACAATACGGTTTCCCTGGGGACTAATTACGTCGCCCCGTCATAATCCACCAAGGGTTCCTCATCTCGCCTCGGAATGAATCACCGTGGAAGACTCCCAGGCTTTGTCCGTGTCAGACTGAGCGATGGTCGGACAGCGGACGGTTTCGCCAGAGTTCTCGGGTAGGCTCTTGTACACTTACCTCGGACTTTATCCTTTCTGAGCCCTCGATTATTTGTAGGGAATCGATTCACGAGCTCCTTGGCTAACATTGAAGCGAAGCCCCTCTCTTCCCTCACCTCCACAAATTCCGTCACGGGGTGGTATTCTACACATACCTGAAGAGGCTAAAACTCTCGTTGGGACAGAAGC
>Ga0307515_10010880_pt1 | contig 17358 bp, 12 predicted proteins | sample 17_EM_MG_FD_194513 | JGI IMG/M metagenome (GOLD analysis project Ga0307515, IMG submission 194513) | Populus trichocarpa ectomycorrhiza microbial communities from riparian zone in the Pacific Northwest, United States - 17_EM | ecosystem: Host-associated > Plants > Roots > Unclassified | place...
CCCGGCTGAGAATTGGATTCTATGTGTGCTTATTGGGAAGTTTGTATTTTGGTGTGTTTGTTTAGGGTTTTACTGGATCATGATTGGGAACTTATTGAGTTTCTTTATTTTGGACTAATTAGGGTTTTGATTCAAGAACACGGCAGGAAATGAGCTCTCTTTCAAGTGATTGGAGTTGTGGATTGGACAGTTTGTTCTTGTCGCAAATTGAGATTGCATATAGTGGTATTGTTGAGCATTGCTTGATTTTGGGCATGGATGAAGATTGCACGTTTAGGATTGTTTAGCAGTGAACAAGAATTGTTTCTTCTGCTGTATTGGAAGGTAAAGGTTCCTGGGTTTAGCTGTTTTGTGCTTGATCTTGAACTTGGGAATGATTTGTGTGTTACGGTTTGGCTTTAAGGGAAAGGAGGTGATGGTTCTTTGTTGGAACAGAAAGCAACACAAAAGATCAGATTGTAGTGGACAATTTTTATTTCTCAAGGAACCTTTTGGTTTGACATAATTTGAGTAAAGTTCTTTATCAAGAAGGAAAACTTCTCAAAGTTATTGCAACAAGTTTTTGTTGGACCTATTGCAGTATAGTGTACTATAATAGCAGATTCGATCGAGTGGATTAGTTTTGAGTTTTATTATTGAAGTTAACATTTTTTGAATGATAAAGTACTGTATTGAAATTAATTTCCAGTGAATTCTGTCTCACCGGAGTGTGCATTACGGTGAAAGGGATTGGTGGGTTTGGAACCTGTGGCTATTGGATGTGATATATAAGTTCACGGAGAAGTGTTGAAGCTGGAAATGAATGTGGGGACATGTTGCATGGACAGGAGCATGGTTACCGGTCCATTTCCTTTACAGAACAGTGCTACTGGAAAGTAATTCAATCATTTTCTTCCTTGAAAGGCGTTGTTGTTTTGTGTTTTGGGATTCTGTTCAATGTCGCGTTGCTTTCCATTTCCACCACCAGGATATGAAAAGAAGATCAGGAGTGATGATGTTGACCTACTAAAAAAGGTTAACACACTTTCCTTTTACTGAATTGCATTGCATATTTGGCACGATTTTTATTAGAGCCATCAAAAGTAATTCAATTCTTATTTTCATTTAGTCAAACAATCCACATTACAACCAATTTGGTGTTCCATTGGTATTAAATACTTTCTATAAGTCTTTGCTGTCATGTCTTAACTTTAATTACTCTTAGACTTATCACTTAATAGTTTTAACTGAGGATTCAGAAACAGTATTCCTTTCCAAATGAAGCACATTCATTTTCATAGGCTTTCTTTAAACAAAGATAAGATTAATCGCATGTGAACAAGGAGTTTATTGTTTCTTTGGATGCTAAAAAGTCATGGTTGATGAAATGACAAAGTGACATTTATCTGATATAGATAGTTTTGCTTTCATGCTTCTGATAAAATGTTTGATTCATGGTTTTCTTTGTTATTTTAAGCTCTCTCTGTATTTTTTTAGATAGTTATCGTTATGTGTAGACCAGATTGATTTATTGGCTCATGGTTTATTTGTAATTTATTAATCTAAATGGTTGTTAGTTATGTTATTTGAGTATTAAGCACCTTGAATATGGCATCTGCAGAAACTTCTTACATAAGAAATTAGGAAGAAGTGTTCATATTTTTCATGTATGAATCTGACCCCGGATTTTTGTGATCTTTTATGAGAATTTTGTCTTTGTATTATTAGCCCAGATTTGCTCATTATCGTTGGAAAGACTATAAAAATGAGTTCCAAAGTTGAAAAAAGCTCTTCCATATAGTGTAGTAAAGGAAAGTTTTGTTGTCAAAAGCTCGAAACTTATAATTTATTCATTTTCCATCAGATGTTCAACTGCCATGATTTGGAAAATAGACAAGATATGCTAACCTTGAAGCAGGGCTGAGCATTTTCGGTCCGGTCCAGTTTTGGACCAAAATAAACAACCAAACCAAAATTATTTTTTTTCAAGTTTTTGAACCGAACCGAATCGAAAACCGGTTCAAACCGATTAATTTCGGTTCGGTTTTTTCCCCTTCCAAACCGGTTCAAACCGAAATTATTCCAGTTGAGTTTTTTCTAGGCTTTTTATTGAACACATTTTTCAGGGCTTTTATTTTTGTACTTGCTTCCATTTTCTAGAAAATCAACTCCAATTTTCTTCTTGTTAGATCCTTGCCCAGAAATTAAAGCTGGCAAAAAGATACACAAAACAAAAGGAAAGGAAAGAAAAGAAGTAATTTGACTACAAAAAAAAAAGGGGGAAATCAGAAGTTATTGAAATGTAAAACCAACAAATCATTATTATTTGAACCAGAGGAAACCAATTGCAAAAAGTCTACATGGATCCTTACCATCAATCTTTATCTTCTTTACATGATAGAAGTCACTTCTCTTCTTGTTTCAGCTAATTAAGTTCCCTCTCAACATTTCTCTTTCTGGAAACTCTTATGCTAGCCTTATAATCAGCTTGGATACCTTTTCTTTTTATTCAGTTCCTCGTTTGGGTCTTTCCTTTCTAGAACAATCTAATTTCAGGTGTGCCTTTGATTGGGAGGACAAAGGATCATAGAATTTAATGGTTGTGGAGCATGGAGGAGAAGAAGACAAATTTGAGAGATGAGAGACAAAGAGAGCAGGGGGAGGGGGCGACTGCGAATGCTGATTTAAGTTTAGGGTTAGAAGAAAATATCCTATTTATACTTTTTTTTTTTCAAGTGCTAGCCTAGTTGAGTCGGGTTGGATTGGTTCGGTTCAATCGGTTTCAAACTTTGAAAACCGAACCAAACTAGAAATGTTTTGTGATTTTCTAATCAGTTATTTTTTCGGTTAATTTTTTTTTTTGGTTTTCTCGGTTTAATCAGTTATTTAGTTTTTTTGCTCACCCCTACCTTGAAGAGCCTTAATTAATTGAAAGCCTTTTCTATTTTTCTACCTTTTTTTTTTGTTCCATTAATTTGAATGAATGAGAACTATATGCAGTTCATTTATTTATTGGGTTGACCATTTTTTGTGTCCTGTTAAATAGTTGGCTCAATTTCCCAAAGCTAGCTGCTTGTAAAATCCTTTGTGGTCATGTTTGTTGATGAGACTAGATTTGCAGTATGCATGTTGCAGTCAGTAATTCACATTACCTTTTCCTCTTAGGTTTAAATGGATAAACAGTTCCAGGATGTGGAATACCAAATGGCATGAAAAAGAATGCATCATAAGTTGTCATGTCTTGTAATATTTTAGTTGAATTTAACATCTAATGAAAAACTAGGATGATATCGTGAGAACAGGACCCTTTTGTGGAAAACAATGGGCGAGACATAGGGCATTCTGTAATTTACACCTGGAAATGTGATTCTGAAGCTTTTTTTATGCAGAGAATAAGAAAGGCTAGGATAACTTAGATATTAGGTCCTATAGGTTCCTGCATCTTCCATAGTTCCCAGCAATGGAGTACAGCAAGGACAGGTTGAAGTACCCAAAGCTAATGTAGACACAGTGAAAGGAGTATCCCTTAATCAGTAGTCTTCCCAAAAATGGATGTGGATATGATTCCCTATATGATGAGAAACTTGGGATACAAATATTTAAATATTCAAGTATGTGACAGCTGTCATACTAGCATTCCCAACTCTTCAATTGAAAACCATACTGTTTGTTATGTGGAAGGTTACTGCATTGTAAATATCACATGCCTTTGCATTGCAAATAAAAGCAGCCTTAATTGAAAACTGTAGAATTGGTGCCATTTAGCACACTTGAATTTTCCTTTTTTTTCTCTTAAGTATTATGGAAAATTGATGTTCTGGTCTCATGAAGATGTTGGCTGCATCCTGAATAATAATTAAAGACATGATTGGAAAGTTCCGAAGTTTCACTTCTATGATTCCTTAAAATTCATTTTCATAGTCATTCTGCCGATCAGGGGATTGAAGCTTCAATGGAACATTGATGTTCCTGCCTCATTAAGGTGTTGGCTGCATGAACCCTGGATTGAAAAGTTCATGACTTTAATATCTAGAATTCCCTAAAATTCATTTTCAGGGTCAATTTTTCTGAGAGCATAGGGTTTGTACTTCTTCTAACATCTTTCCTACACTTGTTTATAGAAATTTGCTTTTTAACTTCTAAGGTATTTGTTTTATAGATTATTAAACTTCCAGCAAAGGAATGCTGTGCAGTTAGAGAAATACAGTACACCTGGTTCTTAAATTATAATGAAGCAAATGCTATTATGATTTTCATGATGAGAAGATGTATGTACTAAGAAATCTTGTTGACATGGTTTGGGAAACCTGCATTAACTAGAGTGGTATTATGTAGTCTCATACTCTAGTTTAGGCAGGCTTTACAAAGTTTCTGCTCATTTATGGTCTAGTTATTGAGAATAGATTGTCCTTTTTCAGGATGCACAGAATAAGAAATGAATAATAAGAGGAACTGCGATCAGTTCCTCTAGAAAATTTATGCTGACCTTCAGTTATTGGATGTGTTTGTTCATTCCTAGGTGTGTGCAGATGGGCAGTGCTTAACTGTGTCTTAAATAGAGAGTTCAGATAGTGCTCACACTATTTTGCTATTGGTCTTCAAGTTTGTGGGTAAATCCTTGGTAAAAGTCCTGTTTCTCTGAATCTTATATGAATGGGAACCGGTTAATGATAATTCTTACAAGCTGAAACATGTAATAAATATGAGATAAGAACACACTTTCTGGTGTTGGCTCCAATTATAATGTTTCATTAGTGTCTGCTTTTTTGTTTGCATCTGTTAACCCTGGAAAGTGCAATGAAGTAACTGCCTTAAATAAAGGATTCAAGGGATGGTTGTTAACTATTCTGTGCTTGGTGTTTGAGTTCATGAGTAAATAATTGGTTTTTAAATTCCTGTTTTAATGAATTCCATGTGAAAGGGTTGAATTAATTGTGTTTATCTATATTTCTACTTGAAATTAGGAGAGATGAAGTTTGTTGGACTACAAGTGAATTTGTGTCAATTTTTCTGGCCTCTTTTACTGACAAGTGTAAGGAAAATTTTATGGTGTTCAAGGAGTAGCTGGTGGCATCTCGTCTAGGCCAACTTTAAAGAAAGAGATAGACATACGGAGGAGATAGAAAATAAGCATATCTCCACCTAGGCTTTCTCTCTCCTCTTTGTGTCCTCTTTGAAAGTGGGTCCAGAAGAGTTACTAATAAGATGCCACTATTTACTCCCTGAGCACCATAAAATTACTCCAAGTGTAAGGCTTAACAAAAGAGATAGGCTTGCAAATTTGAAAGGAAAAGAACTATGTATTTGCTGTTTTATATTTTTTTTGGCATTCCATCACTTATGTTTAGGAGATGAACAGGCTGCTGAGTGCATCAGGAACTCCAAATTAAGCAGCTTCTATTTATATTTATCACAAGTCACTGTTGCTGAGTTGAAAGATCACATGTGGAGATCTGTCTCTTGCAGGCTTGCAGCAACGTAGCTTCTCAGATTCGTTTATGCTAGGGAAATTATTTTGATGTATGAATGGGCTGAATTCAGCTTGTTTTTCTTGTAGATTTTCCCAGGGGATAGATGCTGCAAGTCCTTTTTATATTTCCTTAACAGTTTTATTCTGCTCCATAAATGGAGTAGCTTATTTTCCTATTTTAAATTGCTTCTTTTTATATTTCTTGCTCATATTTGGTTCTGGCAGCCATTTTATCACATCAAGTTCTATGATCTTCCTATTTTAGTTTTGATATCTGGGGTGCATAGAGATTTTTGTATTTTGAGAATACCAGTTTTGAAACATAAGGTTACAAATATTGGGGCTAGATTGCAGGTAAGTGTACTTTGCTCAAATATCAGGGATCATGTCCATTGTACTACTATGACATCACTCATGTTCTCCATGAGCTTCTATGTTTGGGGTTGTAATGGTATAACTTTGTCCGATGGTTTCAGACTTTTGAGTATATGGAAAGAAATGGAAAGACGCTGCTGTAACTCTATATTCAAACTGCTTTCTGGGTGTAGTGGAAAGGACAGAAATATCTTTGCCTGGGAGAGTAGGTTTCTATTTGAGTTGGATAGGATGGTTAGAGTTTTTAACTTGTATCCGTAAAGTTCTCCTTCCTCGCTGCAACAGTGTAGAGGTCTAGGCAGAAGGAAATGTTTTCTGGATTATTTTTGGTATTTCTGTCCATAGGGCTCTGGTTAGCTCATGGGAGTTTCTCATTTCTTTCTGATCTCTTTTCTTTTATGCTTTTTACCATTTGGAAGTTGGCTGATAATTGGTACGTGCCATAATTTAGGCACACATGGGCTACCTTGCATTCTGCTCTGTTTCTTGGATAATGCTTAGGGCAGGCCTCTACATCAAAGTCTTGGTTTGTCTTGTGAGCATTTTGTTCTCTAGTTTTGGGTAGTAAAAGGGCTGAATATTCTTACATGAATTGCCTATGTAATAGATTCTATCTCTGATTCTCTTGAGTTGAATGATTTCTTATCACTTTCCATAATTTTCAGGAGGACAGGGTGAATAAGCACAAGGAGAAGAAAGATAAGGAGAGAAGAGAAGACAAAGAAAAGAGGGAGAAAGATAGGAGTGATGGAAAGCAGAGGAACAAGAAAGACAGAAAGGAAAAGCATAGAGAGAAAAAGGAGAAGGATAGAGATAAGGATAAAGACAAAAGTAGCGCCTCGGATGAAAAGAGACTTGCAGGACAAACTAAGCTTCATAATGGAGGAGATAAAACCTCAGATGAAAGAAAATTTCCTGGGCAATCTAAGCATGTCATTGGAGATAAAGCCTTGGATGGAAGGAGACTTCAAGAGAAATCTGAGGGTAATGGAGGAGAGACATGTACTCAGAAGGGGAAGGAAAGGGATGTAGATAAGTATAGTATCTCTGGTGAGAAGAAATTTTCTGGGCAATTTTCAGGTTACAATGGACAGAAACTAATTCAGAACAACAGTAATTTGTCTCACTACCCTAAGGATTCTAAATTTGTACAGCAGCTGGGCAAGAGAGCCAGAGATGAAGACCAAAACCAGTTCTTTGAGAAGTTCCCTGGTACAGATGCAAAAAAGGACAAGGGAATGGTCAGACTGGTGGCAAAAACCCCATGCAGTTGGGTTGAAGGAAAAGAAAAGAACAAGACAGATGATGATAGAAAGTTGGATGGGCAAGGAATCAAGGATGAGGCAAGATTTACTGGTAGTGCTCAAAGCCTTTCTGCAACATTTCAGGCTAGGATTGATGGAATGCTTAGACCATTGGAGAAAGACATTGAGAAGAAGATGAAAGGGAAAGATAAGACCAAACAAAAGGAAACGAATGATAAAAACGAGGATCAATACAAGGATAAAGAGAAAAAAGGCAAAGAGAAGGATAAAGTCAGGGATAAGGAGAAGAAAAAGGAAGAGAAAGAGAAGGAGAAAAGGGAACGTAAGAAAAAAGAGCCGGATAAATTGAAGGAAAGCAATATGTCTAACATTGTAGGTAACAATACTGTAAAAGCCTCCCATCTTTCCAAGGAGAGCTTTAATGGTGCTGTTGATGAAGTAAATATCAAGAAACGAAAGGACTTGGACACAAATGGATTTTTGCATGGTGAGTCAAATTCAAATAACTATTACTGAAACCTTGTCAAAAAATGTCTTTAATGGATTTTAGTGGGTTTATCGTATTCTTCAAGGTGTAGATTTTTTTAGTTTTGGTATTGATTGACCAGAAATGTTATCCCAGATATTAACAAATTGTGTGGCAAGTCCAAACTCCACATGCTTTGTATAAGCTAACGCATCTGCTTCCTTTTCGTTTTCCATGGCAGCTAATGATGTTAAGCCCGATAAGTTGCCAAGACCTATTTCCTTGCCTCAATCTGCTGAGAATGGAAGGATGTTGGGAACTTGCGAAAATCCCACTGCAGCTATACGAGATAAGCAGGAGGCTGCCAATATGGATAAGGTGGATAATAAAGGACACAAGATAAATGGTTTGATAGAAGCTCGAGCTCCGTCCATCTCCTCAACAACTCATCCTCTATCTATCTCTTTAATGAAGTCTTTAACAAATCCATCACATTCTACTGCTCAAACTGATGAAATAGCTGAAGTGTCTAGGAAACAACCCCATCCTGATTCCAAGTATCTGCCTGATGTGCTTACAGTACCCAAAATGGAAGACTGGTCTGATTTTGAGGACCAAGAATGGCTATTTCAGAGTACTTGTTCCCAAACAAAGAAGCCCCAGGTTGAGGTTTCAGTGGTCGATGAGAAACGAGAGGTGTGGTCAGAAGCTCTGCAGATTGAAGCGACTGATGTTTATGCACTGCCATACGTTATTCCATATTGATGATTTGTGCAGTTGGACATGGTTGACCATCCTCAGCGTCTAATGTGATGGACCCTCCATAGGACCACAGAGGAGAGGTATAGCAGCCTCTGGGCCTTGGGTTGGCTATTTGATTCTCAACTGCCTCAGTTTCGAGACGTTGGTGATGTGTGTTCTTTAACTGCCTGAGTTTTGAAAAGGTGGAGAATGCAAATGATCTCGGACCCTTCATTGTGTACTAGGATGAGCACAGATACAAGGGTGTTGCTGAAGGGCAGATTTTTCCTCGTGGTACAGAATCACTAATTCGATCAGAAAAAGCAACCCAGCGGGGTTGCTTGGAAGAGAGTTTTGAAAGGTGGAGAATGCAAATGATCTCGGACCCTTCATTGTATACTAGGGTGAGCACAGATACAAGGGTATATTGCTGAAGGGCAGAAACCCAGCGGGGTTGCTTGGAAGAGATGCATAAGCGTGTGCAATTTTATTTTATTTTGTTTGCCTAAAGCCTAGCTCTTTTTAGTTGAAAATGTAGAAGAAAAAGGCTGTGGTCTTGGCAACTCCACAAAAATTTTGAAATGTAACATACAAGGCTTATTTACAGAAAATGTAAGATGGAAGAAAAGTTAGCATTCATTTATTGACAACTTGTTACTGTTCTTGATATTTCATTTTCATCATGTAACCTTCGGTTTTCTCCCAGACAGAGCATTTTTTTCTCTGTTTTTCCCCCCCTTTTGGATCCCGTTTTAGCTCCTTCGTTGGTTCTTGCTAATACTTTAGTAGGAGTAAGGCATCCTGTAGCGGGAGGCTCTTTTGCTAGCATTATTAAAAACCTTTACCATCTAACATTTGTGTTCGGACGTAATTGAAACTGTATTTTTAAAAATTTTAATTTTTTTATTTGTTTTAAATAATATTTTTATGTTTTTAGATTTTTTTAATATGCTAATATTAAAAATAATTTTTTAAAAATAAAAATAATTTTATTTTAATATATTTCTAAGCAAAAAGCATTTTAAACCGTCATCACTACTACAATTCCAAACAGGTCTTTAGTGCTTTGTTAATCCTACATTTAGTTTCAATCGGTTTTTAAATTAAATTGAGTTGGTTAACTTTTTGAATTCATACATTACTTTGTTAAAATTTGATTTGATTTAATTTTTTTTAAAATAATATAATTTTAATGTTTTTTAAATATTAGAAAGATGATATTTTAGATTGACCTGAATTAATTCACTTGACTTGTGATTTAATCGGGTTTAATAACTTTGCCATCTGAAATATACTTTTTATTTAATTATAAAATAATAAAAATAGGCATTTGTAAGAAAGAAGATGAATAAAATTATAATACAAAAATTTATTTTTTCATAAAAAATTCATATAATTTTGTTTTTTTATGACAACAAAAGTTTTTTTTATTAGCAGTTCATCAAATTAAAAATAACATCAATAAAAAAAAACTATACTGATTTGAACTAAAAAGAAAAAATATATATTTTTAATCAAAAACCTAATTTTTTATTCATGTATTTCTTTTTTATTTTGAAAAAAACATGTTTATTTATAAGTATTATTTTTAAATAAAAACTTATTATAATTGTGAAATCAAGTTTTAATTAAAAAAACATGAATCTACCATTTTTACACCCCTACTTGAAAAAAAAGAAACATGAGAACAATAAATCTGATAAAATTATATAAAAATCAACATAAATCTAATAAAATTATATAAAAATCAACATATAAAAAAATATTTTATTCCCATCCAATAATAATAAGAAAATTATTTTAAAAAAATACATATTAGGCTAACACATAATTATCTATAAAAAATCAATAATACCATAAACAATTCATATTGTTTTTTATAAAAACAATATCATAATTGGACAATCACTTAAATATTATTTTAATAAATTTATTGAAAGAGAAAGCTTTTCAAAATTTAAAAATAAATAAATAAAGGTACCTTGAAGAAAAAGGCTAGGTGCATCTAGGCCTGACCTCCCAGCCTAGGTACAGCCTAAGAAAAAAGGCCTGATGCTTAGTTAATATTTTTTTTAATAGGTAGATGACACGTTGTCCGTCCAAGTTCTTTTTAAAATAACTGAAGACATGTCGTCTTCTATTTGACTTTCCAACAACCTTTGATAGCTAGAAAGTCGAAGTATAAGTTTTTGTACCCAAGCTTTAATTTTTAACTTGTTTTCACTTGAAAACACTTAAAAAATTCATTCTAAAATCTTCAATAAACCCATTTGAAATCCCAAGAAAGCCTATAATCACTCTAAAAAACCAAATTGAATAAAATTTTATGGTCCTATTTACATTTTACACATGTTCAAAGAGAAACATCACCTCCATCATAGTTTTCAGACCCGGGCCGGTAGTCGGCCTGGTCCAAGGCCCGGGTCAATTCTTTTTTTTTTAAATCAAAATAACGTCGTTTTAGTAAAAAATAAAAAAACAAAAGTCAACGGGTCGCAACCGGGTTTTTGACCGGGTCGCCGAGTTTTTCCTTCCCCTATTTTTTCTTCAACCCGGTCCAGCTCCAGCCCCGGCTCGACCCGCCGGGCCGGGATTCAAAACTATGACCTCCATTGAATCTCTCTTTTCAAGATGAACTCATTAACACTAAGATTGATCATTCTGATGGTTGAAATATAGCTAACCGACCACTTTTCCTATACTCTCCTATTTTCTAGTGATTTTCTTGATGTGTAGAATTTCGAAAGAAGTAGATTAAGAGCGAGGAAAAAAAAGAACAGTTGTTTTAGGATAATTTCTTCTCTCTCTTTATTGAAGACCACTAGGCTTTATATACATGAATGAATAACAATACTACTAAAGATTATAAAGATTATGAGAGTAACTAGCAACTTATATATAGAATCCTTATCTGCTAACAACTTAATTAAAACATACTTGACTTGACTTGACTTATTCCATAACAACTTAATTAAAACAAACTTGACAACTAAACATCTTGATGATAAGGCATTATCCACGTCCATGAGTCTCTGTCTCTGGAACCTTGTCCCCCCCCGCTTAACAATCTTTATCCTCAAGGATAAAAGTAGGATACGTTTGATTAAATCACCTTTTGTTCTCCCAAGTGGCATCTTCCACTGGTGCACGTACCTATTTTACCAAAATCTCATTCTTGGGATGGTATTTTCCCTTGTGAACTACCCAGCGGTTGATGATAGCTTCAGGTTGTGGAAGGATAGTGGTAGTCTCTAAAATAGAAGGGAACTAAGCAATTGTGGGAGTGACTGGCCCCAAATATTTCCCTAGCAAACTGACATGGAATACATTATGGATTTGTGAATTCGGAGGCAATGCTAATTTGTAGGACACTGACCCTACTTTCTCAATGACTTGGTAAGGTCCATTGAATCATAGGGCCAGCTTCATGGAGCTCTAGAAGGCTACTGAAGACTGCCGGTAAGATTGTAGTTCCAGGTACACATAGTCTCCGATATCAAAGGAGACATCTCGATGATATTGGTCAGTCAGGCACTTTATTCGATTTTAAGCAATCAAAAGATTCCTTCGTAATTCATGAATGATAGAATCTTGATCACGCAAGTGCTCATCCACTGCTTGAACATTAGAGGTTTCGAGAACATAAGTGAGTAAGCTAGAAGATGGAACACCGCACATTACTTCAAATGGTGTTATCTTAATTGAAGAGTGGACAAATGTGTTGTAGCTGAATTCTACCCAAGGAATCCAGTCAAACCATTTTCGTGGTAAGTCCCCCGTAATCATCGTAAGTATTGTTCCAAGATTTGGTTAACAACTTCAGTCTGGCCATCCGATTGAAGATGGTAACTCGAGCTCATACACAGCTTGGTGCCTTGGAACTGAAATAATGTTCGCCAAAAGGTGCTTATAAAGACCTTGTCTAGGTCACTAACAATAGAGGCTGGAATGTCATGTAAACGAATTATAATGAAAGTGCTGGCAACAGTTATGGTTGTAAAGGGATGCTTCAAAGGAATGAGGTGGGCATACTTGGATATACGATCTACAATCACTATAATGCAGTTATACCCATGAGAGGAGGGTAATCCTTCGATAAAGTCCATGGATATGTCAGTCCATACTTGTTTTGGCACAAGTAAAGGTTGGAGTAGCCATACAATCTATTTTGAAACGTTGACAATTATCACATTGCTGCAATAATTCTTTTACTGTTCGATGCATATTTGGCCAAGAAAAATCTTGCTTAATACGGGTGAGTATTTTATGGAACCCAAAATGCCCTCCAATAGGGGTTGCATGGTCATGATCTGTGGGATTAGAGTAGAAGTGGGGCTTAAAAGTACCTTGCCTTTCCTGAACCACACCCTATCCCTTTAGATCATGAATGGGTTTGTTGACTTTAAGTTTGCATAAAATGGTTTGCGCTTCCTAATATAGGGTCGACCACCAGTCTGCTTTTGGGGCTGAGATAGATAAAAAATGGAATTCCACCACCCTGGATAATCAATATGCTCCTTGGTTTTTAGTTCCCTTCTTGTACTCGATCATATAATCACATCCAAGTATCTTGGGTAGCTAGTTTGCCTGTACAGGTGTAGTGATCGATTGCTCTAAGAGGTATTTGAGACTCTTTTGGTTGGGCGAACCGTGAATGGTTTCACAAGCAAATATGGTCGTCATTTCCTCTTTTTTTTATGATGTCCAATATCTCTTTCTTATAGGTGGATAAAGTTAAAGAGGGACCTTTTAATGCTTCACTAAAATATGTCATTGATTGGTCTTATTGGGAGAGTATTGCACCAATTCCAATTCCACTAGTATCACATTCGATCACGAATCGTTGAGAGAAGTCTGGTAGACGCAAGATTTGTGGATTAGTTAAGGCCTTCTTTTAACTTTTAAAAGGCCATATATATGCCTTCATTCCATTGGAATCCCTCATTGGTCAGAAGTCAGGTAAGCGGTGCTGCTAAACTTTCAAAGTGATGAATGAATTTTCGGTAATATCCGGCCAGCCCTAAAAATCCTCAGACTCCTTTGGTTGTTGTCGGTGTAGGCCACTCAACTATTGCTTGTATTTTGGCAGTATCAATGGATACTCTTTCTGAAATTATATGGCCTAGGTAGTCGACTTGCGCAACTCCGAATCAACATTTTAACTCAGCAAACAATTCATTGGCTGCCAAAATTTTCAAAACAATGTGTAAATGAGTGAGATGGTCTTCCCATGATTTGGAGTATACCAAAATATCATTGAAGAAAACCAAAATAAATCTCCGGAGGTAGGGGCGGAAAAGGTCATTCATGAGACTTTGGAAGGTTGTGGGAGCGTTGGTGAGGCCAAATAACATTAAGACAAACTCATAATGCCCTTCGTGTGTTTGGAAAGTTGTCTTATGGATGTTGCCTTCATGTACCCGGATTTGATGATAGCCGAATCGTAGATCTAATTTGGAATAGTATCGGGATCCATGCAGTTCATCCAAGAGTTCATCAATCATCGGAATTGGATATTTATCTGTAATGGTGATTTCATTCAAGGCTCGGTAATCCATATAAAATCGTCAAGCTCCATTTGCCTTTTTAACTAACAAAAACAGGTGATGAGAATGGACTATTGCTCGACCTTATCAATTCCAACTTTAAAAGTTCTTGCACCATTTTCTCTATCTCGGCTTTTTGGTAATAGAGGTATCAGTATGATCTCACACTCACTGGTCTTGAATTTGGTTGTAATGGTATGTGATGGTCATTGGATCTTTTAAGAGGTAAGCTGGTAAACGGTTCAAACATATGTGAGAATTTGGATAGAAGGCTATTCATCTCAGGAGGATAGGGTATGGTTTTATTGCTAGGATAGGAGGGAGTTATTTGAAGGAATAAGTTGAACCCCTGTAGCCTATGGAACTCTTTACCTGTTAAAGCTTCATTGTCTGCATGCTTCAGTCTATGAAGGGTGTATGTTTCTTCCTACTTTTTGTAACTCATAGTGAGCTTTTTGAAATCCATTTTAATGGGTCCAAGAGTTTCAAGCCACTATACTCCCAACACTAATTGACAAGTGCTGACTAGAAGGATATAGTAGTTGGTAGTGATGGTTTGCCCTTGAATGTTCAGTGTGAGACCGTAACATTATCCATTACAAGTAATCTTCTCCCGGTTGGTCATCATGAGTTCAAACTGCTTACTGTGATTTACTGGCAACCCAAACTTAGAGACCACAGCTTGATCAATGAAGTTGTAAGTGCTACCTCCATCGATGAGCACTGTTACACTCTTGTTCCTCAAATTCCCCAACACACGTAAGGTTTGAGGGTGTTCGACACTAGCAATGGCATGAAACGAGATCTCTGGTATGTCCTCAAAATTTATCATTTCCTAAGAATCATCAATACCTTCCCCAAGGCTCGTGTGGAAAGAGTCTTCGATCATACACAGTTGTGAGCATTCACAGCAATAGCCTGGAATGAATTTCTCATCATAATAGTAACACAACCCTTTCTTCTGTCGTTCTCGAGCTTCTTGATTGGTGATCCTACGAAATGATGTTAGAGGAGAATTTGCTCGCTGGGATGGTGGTGGTCCAAGGATGCCTGCTGCTAGATTGATTGGTGCTCTGGGTGTCAGCATGGTGTGTGATGGATAGGTTGAAGGGCTGGCTTTTTTCTGCAACAAATTGTGCTCCTCAATTAGTCATGCAACCTCGATTGCATCTACCAATATGTGAGGTTGTTTCATCTTGACGTTGATACGAATATCATCTTAAAGACTTGAAACAAAACATCCTATAAGGAAACCTTCAGGCAGGCTGTCAACTTGATGGGAAAATCTTTCGAAGGCTTCCTGGTAAGCTGCCACAGTGGTAGTTTGTTTGAGATGCATGAGTGACTTTGATGGATTCTTGTATTGGTGGGTCCAAACTGTAGCAAAATTGCCTGGACAAACTCGCTCTATATGAGAGGTCCTCGAAACTTGTTTAACCACCTATGTCATTAGAAGGCAATCCCATCTAGGTGGAAGGAGGCCAACTGGGCTTTTTGAGCCAGTGCAATGTCATGGAAATCAAAATATTATTCTGCTTTATACACCCAACCTGTGGGATTCATTCCATCAAATCATGAAAAAAAGAGTTTGAGGTGGGGATGAGGCTAACCATTTTAAGAAAACGGGGAGAGTGGAAAAGTGATGATCCTTCGGGTGCAAATGGGTTGATTTAATAAGAGTTGGGATTTAGGTTTCGGATGGTGCGAAAGGCTTGGAGCTCAGTTAACACTGCTTGTAAAGCAGAGTTTACTTGATCGAAACTGGACTCGTGCTGGGCTAAGGCTTCATTGGCCTCGTTATGGAATTCGGCATTAGTTTTTCCACGAGTGTCCATGATAACCTGGCTTTGATACTACTGATGTGTAGAATTTAGGAAGAAATAGATTAAAAGCGAGGAAAGAAAAGAACAATTGTTTTAGGATAATTTATTCTCTCCCTTTATTGAACACCACCAGGTTTTATATACATGAATGAATAACAATACTGCTAAAGATTAGGAGAGTAACTAGCATCTTCTAAAGAGAATCCTTATCAGCTAACAACTTAATTAAGATAAACTTGACTTGACTTATTCCATAACAACAAAGCATGATCCACGTAACAACTTAATTAAAATAGACTTGACAACTAAACATCTTGATGAGAAGGCATTATCCACATCCATGTGTCTCTGTCTCTGGAACCTTATGCGCAACTCACGTCCTTATTTCTATTATTCATGCATTGTGTGCACATATCATTTCTCTCCTCTTAAATTTCAGTGACTAGAACGTAAAGAAAATGAAATTTAGGTAGAATGAAATAAATGAATGAAAATCCAAAAATGGCATAGGGTATGTTGAAAATGAAATATATGTTTGGAAAGCAAAATGGCATAATATGTGTTAGGGTGAAATGAATATTTGGGTTATAATGAAATATATGTTTGGAAAGCTAAAATGGCATAAAAATGTTTTAGGATAAAATGAATGTCTGGGTAGAATGAAATAAATGAATGGAAAGCTATAAATGGTGTAGGGTATGTTGAAAATGAAATAAATGAATGAAACGTGAAACCCTAAAAATTTAGGAAGCAAAATAAATAAATAAATTATAAACTTCAAGAATCAGATTGTTGATCTTTGCACCCTATAAATAGTAAAAAAAAAGGAAAGGGATGTTTTGTTTTCATGTTAAATTTAGTCCATTTTGTTTAAATTTTTTAAATTGATAAAGTTTAATCCTATTTTTGCAAAACCAAACATCAATCTAATGTTAGGATAATTTTTTACACCGCGAGAACGACGTAGCACATGAACCAAAGCAAATCAATAAGCCCATGTGAACATAATGTGAAGGATAAAATTTAAAAAAACAAAATAGATACTTTTTAAGGAAAAAAAAGAGAGACTACAATGGGCTATATTATAGTAGTGCATAGTATAATGGAGTCTTCAATGTAAAACCCTGGTTAAAATATTGTGATTTTAGTGAAATGCTAAAAATGTAACCTAATGATAAAAGAGAAATGAATAATAAAAATAATAAAGAATGTAAATTGAATTACTAGAGATGAAGATTTACAAATTTAAATCTTGAGTTATGGTAAATTTTAAAAGTAGCTTGAGACAAGATACCTAGTAAAACAAAAAATTAGTTGGATTAAAGAGCAAGGGCATGATCATAAATATAATTTATAAGGGAAATATAAATAGAAATCTTGGCTTTCTAAAGAAGCCAAATGGCTAGCCATATTTTAGGGGGGAAAACATAGGGAAATTGAACTAAATCCATGGAAAATTCTTGTTAAAAACACCAAAGAGAGATAAATTATAGAGTTATAGAGAGATTAAGAAGGGATTTAAGCAATAAATTAAAGAATATCAAGGGTTATTTTGATAAAGGAGGCCAATTTTGAAGAGGAAAAAAAGTAAAAATTGTTCTTTCTTGTTCTTATTTCTTCAATTTATTGTGCTTAAGAAGTAAGGAACCTTGATTTGAACTAAGTTTGAGTTAAATTAATGAAAATTTATATG
>Ga0307515_10010881_pt1 | contig 17356 bp, 10 predicted proteins | sample 17_EM_MG_FD_194513 | JGI IMG/M metagenome (GOLD analysis project Ga0307515, IMG submission 194513) | Populus trichocarpa ectomycorrhiza microbial communities from riparian zone in the Pacific Northwest, United States - 17_EM | ecosystem: Host-associated > Plants > Roots > Unclassified | place...
GATGCATATGTAGGCCTTGCAGTTACCTATCATACTGCAGTCTCCAATCTTCTCTCTATTATGTTGTTGTTGAGTAACTTGCAATTTTGAAAAAATACCGGGATTTCTTAGTGCAGTGCAAGGCGCCCGGGCTGTATGCATGAGGTGGCTCAATTTTGGAGGCCAGCCTTGGCGGAGGCCACGCCCGGCTTTATGCAGGCCAGCCGGGCCGGGCCGCTTAGAACACTGCTCCTGAGTAATTAATCTGGCATGCACCACACGACAATGCTTTAATACCCAAACGAAGGAGACAAAAAAAGAAAATCGACCCAATTGCCGATAGATCGTCTCCAGGACGCCCAAGAAAAGACTCTGGGCTTTGGTTCAGCAGAATATTGTAAATCGAATCACACAAATAGAACGGGAGTCGCCTTGAAACAAATCCTTTTTGTTTAGGCCAGGGTATCTGAAGAAGATATGGTAGAGTAGCCTCGTCTCTTAGATAAGTTTGTCGTGTTGCTGATGCGCAGGCAAAAACTTTGGCCGGGAGTGGCGGCGGTCGTGCGAAAGTCGATACCTGCTCACCAAATATTAAAGGTTTGTTGGAAGTGACACGTACTCTTCACGCTCATGCGCCTGTGGCTGTTGGGTTGCGCATGTAAGATAGGGGAAGGTCAACTTTATGTTGCAGAGTTGTTTGAAGGACAGATGCAGTGGCTTCATCAATTACTTTATTGGTGGCTGCTAAAGCGCTTCAGTATTTTATCCATTAAAATGCGTTTTATCAAGATGATACAAATTTCCTTCTCCGCTAGTCGTATTTCACCAACTCAATTCCTTGCTCAACCACGTCCTTTAGAATCTGCTTGAACATCTGGTTCGATATTAGGTCATCCCGTATCTCCGGCTCCTTCTGCTCCAGTATCTTCCTCCCAAACATATGCCGAAAGAAAATCTTGAGGATCTCTGGCATCTGCACCATCTCTCCCGGCATATCCGGGTACTCCTGATAACTCTGCTTATACACTCTCGCCTCCCCCTCTCGCATGACGAACACATCACCACGCCAAAACACACGATCCAGAAACCGCTCGCCGCTCTTGATATACTCTTCTATCTCCGGCTTCAGCAAATCTGCAATGGTCTTGTTCCGTGGAAAGTCGGGATGAGTAATGTAGACGGTGAGATATTCGCCGTGGAGAGAGGGGTGGTCGCTCTTTTGGACTGTTATTCCTTGGATACGCCTGGTTCGAAAGGCGTCGAGCCAGTAAGGACGAAGGTCTGGTACGTAGCAGAGGTAGAGATCGCTGGGTACTGCACCGGTACTCTTACGTTCGCTCCGGATGTCGATGGTGGGAACCGAGATGATTGTGGGCGGAGAACCATCGACGGGGAGGCGGAGAATGTTGGCATGAGAGTGGGGTTGATAGAGGGTGGGTTGCTGGAGAGAAGGTACTGCAGGGTATGGGGAAGCCATGATTGAATCAACAGGGTGAGTGGGAGCCGTAAGGAAGGAGCTGTTAAGTGTGTTCATGAAAACTTTCACTATGGTAGCCCATTTTCGTCAAAATACGTGCTGATAATTACTGGATTTCAGCCCGCGACACGCATAGAGTTCTGAAATCCAGTACTTAGTACCTCCAGCTGCGCTGGACTCCCAGTTGTACTCGACTCCCAGCTGCATTCGAGTCCATGCTCTCGAGAGTGCTCAACTCTATGCTCCCAGCTGCGATCGACTCATCTGCGCTCAACGCCATCTGCGATCGACTTTATACTCCCAGGAGCTCTTGACTCCTCAGCGGCTAGCTGCTGCAAAAACACGGATTAGCTACCGCTTAAGAACGGCAGGGCGGATTCGCGATCTGAGAAACCGACCATTTAGAGCTCTTCGAGTAGATCATTTGACATCTAACAATCGTCTCAATTGGAGGAATATTCATGGAGTTGTCATGGGTGGGTGAATGGTAGAGTTGATGGACTCCTTCTCTAGTAGAACTATCTACCCCATATCAACTCCATGAATTGTCTAATTAAGACGCTTGTTAGACGTTAACTGATCTATTTGATTGGTTCTCAATGGTCGCGCCCTCAGCTCGTGAATCTGCCCAGCCGTTCTCAAGCAGTAGCCAATTGTGTTTTTAGAGCGGGCTGGAGTCAAGCACTTCCGAGAACATGGAGTCGAACACAGTGGGGAATCAATCACAGCTGGGAGTATGCAGTCAAGTGCGCTCGACAGTATGGAGTCGAGCGCTGCTGGGAGTATGAGGTTCTGGCATTCAGAATCCTATACATATCAGGGACTGAAATCCAGTAATTATGCGCGTCGATGTATGCTAGTTCACGTCGATACATCGTAGATTAGCGCCTGTACCATCTATCACTTGTCCACTCCACCTCATGATGGTCAAGCAAGATACAAGCCAGGCTGATGCTGCGTGATCTCGATACCTTATCATCGCGGTGGTATTTCACCCTTCTCATCGTCCCGTAGGAGCATTGAACGACCGTTCCATAGCCCATAACAATATCCACTGACGCTCGCCGGTCACATCGTTGGTAAGGTATCGAATGCCGCCCAATAGCGGCGGCCAGACATTCTAGATCTATGAGGATACTATAGAGAACTAGAGACACGATGTATACGAAATTTCGACTCTCGATTACCCTAAAATTCATGATTTTAGTACTAAGTGATTTAGAAGCACGAAGATATCATTTAAAGATAGCTTTATAATTTAAATCAAACACCGTGGTTTACCAAGTGTTTAGATCTCACGCGGAGGTTGAGTCTGACGATAGTGCATAGTGCAAACAAAACACCATAGTGAACAAAGTGTTTAGATCTCACGATAGAGTGTAGATTGTTTACACACGGCGATATCGGGATATAAATCTCATAATATGGTATCGTGTAAACACAATATCGAGTGATCAAATGTGCAGCGTGGTAATCGCACGACACATTGGAATGTAAATCAAACGCTGCCGAATGATTTTGTATGGATAGTTCTGGCGGAGTATCGTGAGATTTTAGTTCTGGTGTTGAGAGTGTGTGATCAAAAGGTAGACCATGGCCATTGCGTTTATATCCCAGAATGGCTTGGATGATGAGGATCTTAAGTTGGTATTTGTAAGACTGCTGCTCATCATAGAGCAATCGAACGCTCCACCGATGAACGAAGAGGATGTTGAGGATTTTTACATGAGCGAACGTACTATAAGTCGCCCATTGAGCAGTGAGTGATCATCGACACATCGATAAATAATTTGCCACCATGACAAATTGTTAGTCGAGTCAATAACTTCGTCGATCCCGATTCATTTAAGAGTCAATTTAAGCCGCTCACAGCTCGTTTGCGTATTTTGGTCGCATGACTGTAGACATGCCAAGTAAAATACATTCGGTGCTGCGAGGGGAGAATCGCAGAGACACGTTGGATGTCATCGCTAACACCGTTCGAGGCCTGCACCATAATCAGTTTGACGACTAGTAGGTTGCCTCAACAGGTACAGAGCGAACAGCGTTGAGGCGCACCAGGTGAAAGAATCTGTTATTGAGGCTAGTCGGGAAACGGGACAACTAAACCTCAACTTGGTGTTTAGCACAGGACGAAATATCCAAAACTACGGCGCATCTCGGGGCAGTCAGCTTTCGCAGTCAATTCGCGGCCACAGTCAACTTTTGCCGCGCTTTAAGAGTACAAATATCAAACAATTTAATAACCTTTGCCAGCCTTTCACGAATATGCAGTTGCTCCGCTTCTCAGTCTTCTTATATTTGGGTCCAGCTGTTGGTAATTCCGTGTTTCTTTGCCATGAATAAGCGCACTCGTTCCTTTGTATTACCGCTCTCTTTGACCACTGCAAAGCTTTTACTAAAGGTATAATTCTTTACCCGTATATAGTTCTCCTCACTATTTTGAAGAGCTCATTCCGCCGTAAGGGAAGCAGGTGGTCCTGGGGAATGTGAGAGATCAATTGTTCGATAACTAAGTACCAAAAACTTGTGAAGGCGGGGATCTGGCTGCCACTGGCTGGAGCCGGAACCGGTTGGTGTAGGACATATTGCCTGAGCGGATGGTGCAGAGGGCATAGAGAATGTTCCGGTGGCAGTACTCTTAGACGGGAGTAGTGTTACTGTAGGTGGTAGTGCTGAGCTATCGGCTACTGTTGAGGGAACTATACAGAGACTAAACATCCTATATTATCGTCGACCTTCTTTCACTCACGCATATTCAGGTCCAAGAACTTGTTGCCGTATCATACCGGACACCAGCCTGAGAGCCATGTGTTATAAGGTGAAAATAATCTTCGCTTTTGTTGAGTTTCTGTAGTCTGCTAGCTGGCAGTAGTAACTGCTGCACAACTGAGGCTTGCATACCATCCATCTCTTTAGTTGCTTTGAAGTGCAGCAAAAAGTTGACTATAGCCGCGAATTGACTGCAAAAGTTGACTGCCCGGAGACGCGCCGCCAAAACTGTTGCATATATGGACCGCCTCCCTGGCGTACGGCTTATGGGCTCCAGCTGGGCTGATGGGGATCATAATCTCCCGATGATGATGGTCGTTCCAGACTCAGCTGGAGATGCCAGCTGAGTGCGCATACATGCGTACAAGGCATACTCTGAATGCCGTATATAAGATCACGAATGTACCTGTACTTTAGAATACAAGGCTTCTAGCAATCAGTATTTCAACAAAAACTACTCAAAAACCATCGAGTGATGATATGTGATCGGGTCCTATTCATTAGGTAGCACACCAAGGGTAACACTACTAAGAATTGGATGGTGCTTTCGGGGATTGGGAACAGGATCTAGAGCAACGGGAAGTAATGCACTAATTAGGGGGAAGTCTGGAGAGTGAATAGTGAAGAAACATACAAGTGCACATGCTTCGGAACATCATGAAGAACCAGGCCCTCAAGGAATTATCCAGGCGTACTTTATGATGCAGTTTATCAAGCATGGAGGGAAAAGAATCGTATTGACAGGCCAGATCGCCAAATGCACGTAGTGAACAGTATCAGGAAACGACGAACAGTGGCTTGAGCTCACATTAACTCAATCAACCAGTCAAACGGCCTCCACTGCGATCGCCAACCACCACACTCCAGCATCAAAACTAAGGTGCAGCATCCCAAAGACCCGACTCATCGCGTTAGATTAGGCGAGCCTATTGACAGCTATCTAGGCAGAGAGTAATCCATAATGGAAATGGCGTCCTTCCGGCACTTGGGCTGGAAAGCCTAATTGCGTCTCCACTAAAAAATTTCTGGAAAAAGCAGGTCTGGTCTAGTGGATGAGAAGGCACCGGCACCTATGTAGATCAGTCTATGGATAGGAGTGCAAAACCTGTGCTGGTTCGAAGTATAGGGTGAAGACGTGGGGGGTACATATCTATTCCGGCGCATATCCACACGACTCACACGAGATTCTAGAACCCCACCCGGAGACTTTGTGATCAATTCTCCCCGCCTGCGAGGTGATGTGTGATATGTGGGCCCTGCATGTGCTCCGCATTGGAGGTCGCTCACAATATTGTCTGGCTTCCAGGCAGAAACAAGCATGCAATTCATTGTTACATGCAGTTTACCGAAACTGTATCTCCCTTGGATGTATCGGCGGCACTAAGTAAGCAGCCGGAAGGTGTGTAACGTATCTGGGAGATGCATGCAGAATAAATTAACTGTTAATTGATAGAGCTAGAGTCATGAGCTCTTTGTTGCAGAATCCGGGAAAGGCTTACTTTGTATCACCCCACTCTAGAGCTCGCGATCGGATTGTGGCGAGGTTACTGGTTGGTGGAATAGGGAGGATATAGTGTTACGCATATGCACTGGGTTATCTGAATCATGTTTCATCCTGACGTTGTGGAGACGATGGAGATCTTGCGGAAAACAGTCATATCCACGATGTTACACATGTCTAATACTAATACCTTCCATGCATGACGCACAGCCACTATACTTAGATAGAAAACAACTATATATCCTCACTCTAGGCAAGAAAGGAGGCGATAAACTATCTATCCGGGTCGTTTCATATATCCATCCCACGATCAGGGTGATTTACGAACTATATTACCCTATATTCTGTGTCGGTAGACGGAAAGACGGATGCAAAGAAGCCACGGGCGAAGACGTATGGCCATACGCACTTCGCTTCCAAAGATGGGATGGTCGTGGGTGCTTATCAACATATAGTAGGTGCTATATATTCTGTGCAGTTGATCAGAGATGTATGATAATCCACAATGCCGAAGCTAGTCATACTTATGAGCAAGTCGACCAGTTAGCTGGTATCGAAATCATACTATAAATTTGCAATTTCTGACTCCATCCAGAGAACAAGCTCCGATCTCGATCCGTCGTCTCTATTCGATGCAGTGGTCATCATGATGATGAATAAAGTACAGTTCATCCCATTGTAAAGTTAGTCCGTTGCAGCGTGGCGGCAGCACAGTTAATGGAATCGTATAGAGGAAAAGCAAGATATTCTCTCGTAAACCAGTCCAGTCGTCTGATTTCCGCCTAAAGTCTGCAGACGAGCTAGCTTGTACGTGAGCAACAAAATTCTAGGAATGAGAGCATTCTCTCGTGTGCCCAGGCTGCGAAATAAACTTTTGGCCAGCAAGATGGGGAGAAAAAAACTCTTCATCGTGTAATCGTGGCCAGCCAGCAGCAATGAAGGGAGGGGCAGTTTGGGGATCCGATGATGACGGCAAAAGAAAGTGGCGAGAAATCCTTTTTTTACTCTTGCTTCTTGCTTCTTTTGGATTCATACGTGTATCGCCGTGGTTATGACGAACTACTTTAATAAATATTTGTTTTTTCTTTTCTTTCTTTCTTAAGGTGGTTTGAGAGGAGCGGGGTGAAGTTAGCTAGAGGGCAGAATTTCGCCGATTATGTGTGTGAGAATTGTTCCATTTGATGCTAGGAGATCATCTGATTCCATTCGAAGGCAGAGCTGCCATGTCACTTCTCGCTCGCTTCATACCGAGTGATCGATTGGTGAAGGGAAGATCTGCTTCAACTGGAATCAATTAGCGCAATGACATCGGAAAAAGGCCGTAAGGATGCATATGTATTATACATAATTATGTACTGCACTGTACATGTATCTTGATGAGACCTACTGAGAAACAGGTGTCGAGTGGGCACTAGTGATCGGAACTAATCACATCGTTGGCGGGTATCAAAAGATGCGGGGGGGATTAACTTTAGGAGGAGACAGGGTGGCTTAACTCGTAGACGAAGCACCGGAACCCACACACTCGTTCAGAAACTCCCGGTGCAATTCAGTACTCAAATCTCCCTCCCTCGGCGGAAGGTATCTTGTTGTTGCAGGGTCCACCACTGGACGGGTATTTCTAAAGAATGTAACTCAAGCGAAGACGTCATTCAAATCATCGTGCATCGTTTATCTAATAAATTCCTCGTCTCGTCAGTCGAGTCCAGATGTCAGATGCGCTAGTGTACAGTACTTGGTATCATCATTCCACCAGATCCATCCCGCTCTAGATCTATATTCGTGAGATCCATAGTGATTTGCAATGTGAGTTGCTTTCGGATAATCGGACTGATGATCATTGGGCACCTTCCCCTCTCTTTGCATATAAGCATCAGCATGGCTTCAAACAAAGCAAAACGTACAATTATGGCTTCCCATCTGACCTGCGCAATATTCTGCAAAGCTGCAGCAGGTAATAACTACCCCTCTTGCCCAAATGCTGAAGTTAGCAGTCAGAAGTCGGCATGCTTCAGTCCGTGATCACCAGCTTGTCGTGGGGTATCTGTTCTGTTTCGAAGTCGTAGGTCGTGATCATCCATTCAGAGTTCCAGCCGGAGACGCCACGCCGTAAGCGCGGTTAAAAACTCTTTGGAAAACAATGAAACGGAATGTCAGCTCCGAGAAAGGTATTAGAAATTGTGTAGAGGCGCAAATAAAGCCGTAGATTCTGATACAAATGGTGAATAATCATGAAGCGGGGGGAGGTAAACCACGTTGGGAAATAGCAACGTGTCGTGTGTTTCCAGCTGCAATGCAAGGGGGATCTACTCGACAAAACAAACCTACTTTGCATCATTGCGGGGAAATCATGCAGGGCTTGGATGACGAGCGCCTTATCTGACCACTACTGCCCCAAATAAGGGGTTGATAAGGGTTTGTTTGCACTTCACCAACTGGATGTTTGGTGTTGCTTTTTCTGTGTTTCATACCTTTACCAGTCTGTGACCGCATGCATATGGTTACTGCGCACTCGAATCAAGATGCTGTAGGAACCCATGCAGATGCACAAAGGATTAAACGAGCTGTATAGTTTTGAGTACATCTTGTGGGAAGCTCAACCGCAGGTTTATTTGTTTCATTTCCCTCAGCGGAGTGACATGTAACTGAGTAATGGATACGTACATGGTAACATGGCGGAAGGAGAGTAAAAAACAGCTTCCAAACTGATAGTTTCATTTACACCAACACCAATTATTCCTACAGTATTTTGTACGACTACCATTTCCAGCCTGCAATTCCCCGAGAAACCCGCCGCTGAGTAGAGTGTTACGTTACACGCTGCTCTGGTTTATCATGGCGGCGGTAAACAAGAATCGAAGTCTGTAGGCAATCCAAGAAAGCAGTGAACACAGCAGCAGCAGTGCGACAACGATTAAAACTATTGCATATACTCTATTCATAGTGCCGGATATCTATTTAATCATAAGCTGAGAACTGGACGCCACAGTGGACAAAAGGAATAAACAAAGCGGGTTTCATGGAAGGAATGCTACCTTGTGATACAATTCTGGAGAAAAGTTGGTCCCGCCTGAAAGGTGGCAATGTGAGACCTGGAAAAGATATGCTCGGAAGGCGGCGATGTGAGACCTGGGTAAAGATATACCAGGAACAGTCAACAAAGGCGTCCAGCGTGGGATGGCTTAATTCCCCACGTCGTGATATAAGATGAACGGCACAACACTTTAACTTCCGACGGAAGTAGATGTTGTCCATGTGGAAGTACATCCGTATTCACAATGTAATGGATGCTGCCTCCGTGTGTTTCTGTTAAGCTGGGCGAATCTCATTGGTGAACTTTGGTCACACGCGCTGTGTTTATATGCAAGTTCGCCGTTCGTCGGGGCGGAGAAGCGGTAGATATTTATGCAATTGCACCTCCAAAAAAGTACTGGCATCGAAACCGGGTGTTTGCTAAATCGCTCCGAGGCTCCGAGGCAGACCAGAATAAATATTATCAATATTGAAGCTTACTCCGCCCAAGTCCTGTAGTTGGTGGGATACGTAGAGCCATTGATACACGTGGAGTACATACAGGGAGGCGTCCACTGGCATGGAAGCGCCCGATAATGCTGTACGTTCCGTGCCAATCATTTCGCATATAGACTCCCGCTGGTTGCTTCAACTCCGCGCTACTGCTTGATGTCGTTGACCTTGCAGGGAAACATTGGTTGGTAGTGGGGAGAACGCTTCCGAAATCCGACTATAGCCCTCCCAGGTTCGTTCTCGCAAGAAGAGGGGATGAAACTCTTCTCGTAAGGTAGGAAGGTTTTGTTTGAACAAGAGATCTGAAGACTGGAGCCCTATCTGAAGCGGAAACATGGGATGTCTGTCAGTTGTTGGCCTGGTTGTACAACCAATGTGCTGTGGTTCCATAACTCTGGTACTATGACAGATGTTACACAAACCGACAATCCACGGCAATCCATGCGAGAAAGGGCATTTTCATAGGCGTTTCGACGTGTACCTTTTGCCAACTCCATACAGACACCCAAATCGGGTTCGCTTAAGAAATGGAGACAATCAGTGTATTGTGGGGAGTCGATCCAAACCTCTCACAATGGCAGACGATCATAGTTTCGAGCTTATTATGTTGGTGCGATCCCAAATGGTGATGCAAAGAGGACATGTACAGCCGTTTGTGGATACATACAGGTACTTAATCTCACAGCGAATGTCTGTTGTTTCCCGCCCCATGCGAGCGTCGATGTTTTTGCTGTAGCTCGGCTGGCAGTGCATGTCGTTCGCGATTCGCTGTTCAACGATGCTCGCTCGTTTTGCCAGGTCATATTATTTTTGCTTCCATTCGAGCTTCGTACATCCCCCATCTTGCTTGGTTTTTTACCGGGACTAGAAAATCTGCCAACTCCTTGCCCAACCAATCCACCGCAAACTCGTGGTCAGTTTCGATGAACTGCATAAATGAAGTCGCACATAACTTCCACTGGTAGTTCTGCGAATGTTAGAACAGTTATATATATAAGAATTCCTCGGCCTCTCGTCTGATCCCTCTCTAAAACCACAATCACAGCAAGCCAAACGAGATTCATACCTGATTTTTCCACCTCACAAACCCGCGGATTATTCTAGAGTATCTGCCATCAAACAAGGCCTTCGATATTAGAAATCCCTTCTTACGTATACCAAACTCTCGACGCTTCCCTGTGAATTTTGAAGTAAACTGCAGAGTTCGTCCACAAAGGTAAGCTAACCTTCAGTTTTCTTAGATGTTGCTAGTGTGGTGGGTGGACTGACAAGGGCCAATTTGCTCTCCCAACAGACGATTCAATCCATCCATTTTTAATTTTCCACCACGATTGGAAAGGTTGTCGCCCCCAATATGGCTGCCCACGCACCACAGCCTCCTAGCGCGGCATATTCATTCGTCTCGTACCCAGCAGAATACGCCTTCTCGCCAGGCGGCTATCCTCCCATGCCTCACATGGATATCCCCGGAATGCAGCATGCAACTGGCCCTTATTCGCCGCATCCACACTTTGCGACGAATATTGCCTTTGCGCACCTAGGACATCCTCCGCCGAGCCCAATCGTCACGCACGCACACCTTCCGCCCAGCCCAACAATCCATGGAAGTCATACACAAACACCGCCGAGTCCAGACCGGTATTCAGAGTCGAAGGCATTACGGCAACTATGCTCTACTATTTCAAAGATGCAGGGCACTATGAAGGACCTGGCAGAGAGGCAGGAGCAGATCCTGGATAGGATGAGCTTATTAGAGCAACGAGGTATATTTTTTCTAGTAAAACGTAGACGGTGCTGACCCAGGGCTCGAATACGTAGTTGGAAGAACAGACGAATCCATCGAAAGGATCTTGGAAAATACCGAGATTGCAATGGAAGATAGCAAATCGATTCGAACGCGGGTTGAGGACGGTGAAAGGTAAGCGTCACCCTCCAAATGGATCGGCACTTTGGCGGTTGTTAATGTGAGTTCCTCTCCATAGTCAAGATGCCTTCGAAATGCGGCTTACGGACCTCATGGACAATGTGGTGGAGAAACTAATCGGCGGCATTGGCGAAGAAATCAAAGACATCAAAAGGATGGTGAAAGAAACAGATCATTATGCGAAATACAATAACCCATATGCGGTAGCTCATCGTGTGAGCGATGCCGATCTGCTGGGGCAGGAAGAGCAGAAGGAAGTTCCGGACATTTGACGTTTCTGACTGTTTTGATACAAATTTTTTTCCGGTGTTGCTTTTTTCCCCTACCCATTTGACACATTGACACATTGGAACTTCGTTTCCCCCACTTTCTTTTTCTCTTTAAAGTCATTTGTTCTAGGCTGGGTGCATTGTATAGGAGTTTGTTTTCTTGTTGGGTCTTGTTCCATATGCGTGATCTGGGTTCATCCTTTCCTTCCGATTTTTCTTCCCTTTGTTTGTACCTATTTGAAATCTTGAATTTCTGTAGCTCTCAGACGGCTTGCGTACGACAAGGCGTAGCCCTGTTAGCTAAACAGCCGCCGTCTGACAGACTAGCGTATCTATGCCTTCTTCCAGGCTGTAATTAGAATTAAATCATATCTGAATGGACGACACTTCGTTTCAACAAGGGAATATGTATCTCGTTCTCAAGGCACAGTGCAAGTGAAAAAGAGAGCAATCGCCAGAGGGATGTACCTCGGTATTATTACGACATTTTACGGCACATAGGTACCGGACATGCCCCCACTGTAATGTTTAAGGTGCATGCCGAAACCCGAGGGTTAGGTGCTCAAAATTTGCGTGGCATGCAGTTCTCCTACCATTAGCTGGCTATAGATAACTCGCATAAAACTGCATACGCCAAAATAACGGTCGTGTTTTTGCGGCAGTGACAGTAGAGAAACATTACCAGTGTGGTCACCTCTTGTATAACCTGGCCGTAGGCAAACACAGCGGATATCAGTGAAACGGAAAGCTGCTGTGAGAAATCGGGAACGTGCGGAATCGAACAGACAAAACAATTATGAGGCACATACGTGGGATGCACAAACCTGTCACTGTTGTCTTATCAATGCGACCAGTTCATCCCACCGGCACTTGGGGGGCTGTTGAATAATAAGCTTAAATATCTGGGTTGTGCAGCTACCTAGACTGTAGTGTAATCCCACAGCCAGCTGAACGTCTCGAGCCGGCCGACGACGACGTCTACGCTGCATAGATAGCCTAGAGTATTTTAGTGCAAGTTCGTTTTGAAACAGGTTTCCGTCTTGTTAATTGAGGTGGGCGCGAATTCATCCGTACGTCCGTCCGTGACGTCCAATGAAGTGCGTACTCGACGAGTCAGATCTCATGATTGAAATTGTCATGCAGAAGCCGGTCACCTAAAGAGGTACTACATGCAGCTAATGCAACCACATGGCCATCAATTGCCGCTTGCAACCCTGATATTGTATGGCTAGGAATGGACCCACCGGAAGATATAATTGTAGCATTATTGAAAAAGTTTATGTCGGATTTTGCTGATAAGACGCGTCTTGCGAGCGTGATATCGATATGGTAGAATTAATGCGTTTGTCATTTTTGAAGTATTTATGTCAACCGGCCGTCTCCGAAGGTTGTTTCGTACACAAGCGCATGTAGTCGAAATACAGTTTGACACAGGCCGAACCCTGAAAATTTCTTTTCTTACTCTATTATTGATAAAACACACGGTTCTAGTTGATTGGATAAAGAGGCATCTCCGAGGACGAAACTATCAGACCATGAAGAACGAACGGGCACTCCGAAGAGTAACCACACCACACAAAGCAAGGGATTCTGATATCGACATTCAGCCGCTGTTAATTTGTGTACGAGTAGATGGAGTATCGATGAAGTCTCAGCTCCTACTGATTGCTGAATGTTTCAGGGAAAGTTTTGACTTTCTGTGCTTCTGGCCTCGTTTGACGTGGACGTCGTAGCTGTTGCAGTGTTGCAGTGTCCGAACGTCACCGGCCATCTGGTTCGCCTTACCGCATCTGTGGTTTTGGGATTGGTTCGCATTACTGTCAAGCATTCGGCATATTCCAAAACTTATGATATTTGGATCCGGGTTTTGCCTCCCTGAAGCGTACATGTACAGGAAAGAGATTTCTCACCAAAGACACGTATGAACCCTCGCCGTCTTCCTCTATGTCCACCCATTATCTCACACTCTTCCTACTATGGAGTAACACAGCATCCTCTCTTTGTTTTTATCCTTTGGCCCCCAGCTTGTCTCATCCAGGGGTACGGCGCTTGCAGAGATGCACGCTTGGCCTCATCCACATAATATCACTCGAAGTCCCAAGATTTTCCGGGGCTGTCAATGTGTTCCTACAGCCCGATTCCTACACCTAAAATGACCACATGCTGACCTTGGCTGTGTTTCATGTTCACACCGTGAATTCTGGATGCATCCACGCAATTGTTTTGCACCGGTGTAGAGGTGGGTCGTTTTCGGGGCTCCTCGAGCATGCCAGAATTATTAATGTATAAATGTCAGAAATGTTATCCACACCTCTGCCAATAATCCACTCAATCCTTGATGGTTGATTTCAAATGGGTTGTACAATTTAATACGTACGAGTTCTAAGCACACTGCCGGGCCGCCGAGGTCGTTCAATTGTGTCCACAACCAACAACCAACTGAAGCCTCTATTTGCCGCGATAACTCCACAAACAGGTGCGGTCAAACCTTATTTCCGCATCCGTCGATGTGTCAAACGATCCGTTTCCAGATGCCTCATCTGGGACTCGCAATCTATGGATTTTTCGCGAAGTCATCAGGGAAGGCCTAGGTGTGCCTGCACGAATCAAGTGGAGTATTTCCACGGCGTATCTTGCCTCCTACTCGGCATTTTGTGCCTTTGATACAGTAGGCGGTCTATGTCCTATCACTTGAATGTCAGCGTAACTTCTTTGGAATTAAATATTAGGATGTGAACTTCTCACTCTGTATTATTACAGAACCGACTCCGAGTGATCCTACAGAGACCTAGTTCTAGCACAAGTAAGCTATTGACATGTTCAAAGCTTTTTTGTAGTTATTGATACACCTTATACCCGATACCACCTGTCCACTCGAAATTACACCTTTTCGCGTAGCAAGAAAAGATACAGGGTTCAGTTTGTGGCAAAGGTAGTTCGGACCTGGTGGTATCATCCAGAGGGATGATGCTCTGCGGAGCAGAGACGTCGCTCACCAGCAGCACCCTATTCACGCCGTCCATCACCACGTTTCGCTACCAGCAGTTGTCAGATTACCTCATGGTGACTTCCAAGATTGTCAATTGTATTTCATGGCAGGTTGAACTATTTTTTATGGCTATGTTCATTGTCAGAAGGGCAATTATATATAGCCCTATGCTTAATTATATCTATCAAAGCAAAGCGCTCACAGTTTGGTCGACGCTCACCCGCCATGTGACATTCACTTCACTCCTTTATATATACCCTCCTCCCCTCCTTTTTCTTTCTTCTTCATACTTACCTTGATGCGAATCCTAGATCAAGTAGTAGCAAGCTCTACAGACACAGCCTTCATTGCACAAAGATGGTTTTGTATCTTTGCAAAAGGTCTTAGGATCTTTTGGTGTCATAATTTTTGATTGTTGCCCTTTGGTTTTCGTTGATGTTTTGGGTGCTCGAAGGAGACCGAGGAGCTGAAGAAGACCCGGTGTCTGTATAAGAGCTATGTATGTACATATTACGCTCTTGTTCCTTTAACCGCAGATGATATCGTGAGGTAATTGCTCCATTCCTATCCTATTTATCTAAATTGTTTGAACTGGCCTAAGTTTCCTAGACCCCAAGTGGATAGTACCACATTCACTCGGTAACAAGGCACCGCGGGAATCCGTAGCTCACGTACGAGGATCCGTGATCCAGTCACTTCGCCACAGTTTTAGTTCCGTGCCTTATATTCAAGTGAATGTGGCATTCCTCCGAGACGGAACTCGAGCCAGCTGGAAGACTTGACAATGAAGAATGACTTTTCAGCCTTGATGATCTCTAAAACCTTAATACCGTACTAGAAGCATACTACTCTAGCGTCCTGAATGTGTATCTAATGAAAGTCTCGTACTAGTTTAATGGCATTCATAAGAGAGGGCTAGTGCTCAGCACAAGGCGAAGCTCGCGAGACGAGACGAGAATTTAGCAGATCTCGGGATATCTCGTCCAGTTGCAAATTAAATCTCGTGGCTCCGGAACTTGGAGCGAAGTCTCGACGATAGGCTCGGGATATCTTTATATATTCTGTACATGGTCATACGGTCTGGGCCATGGGCAAAGTTCATGGTTCTGTTGATCTCGCTCAACCACTGTAGTCTGTAGTCACCTCAACAATTAACTCTCCTGCTCCAGCAGCTTCAATACCACGAATATCCAAAGCCCCAGAGGAAATGGCGGGCCCGGTACAAGACAACACGGTGGAATGACCTTGGTCGGCTGCTCTTGGCTAAAAGATCTGGTCATGGATCGTCACTCAAAGAGCCCCCTGGATCTCCTAGAAAATGTCCTGGGATATCTCGTGCTGTGGCAGCTAAAGTCCAGTTGGTTCCGGGAAATCTTGTCCCGCCCCAAATGCTAGACAGGGCTGCAGAATTCATCGTCATTAGGGGTGAGGAAACCTAAGAGATTGTCTTGGTTATGATCAGAGACTTTGGTCAATGTGGCGATGTGGTGAAGTGGCCATCGGATGTGTTAGAAAGCTATGGGAAGGGAGAAAAGTGTCAGGCTAGAGTGTAGATTTAATTTCCGTGCTGTAAATTCGGGGGAGGGAGGGAGAGGTAAGATACAGGCGGTTATGTATTTTCAACGATTGTGGTTGCGCGTTTGGCACGCATCAAGGTTTGCGAATACATTTTTCTGAGGAAGCAACGGGAGACAAGGGCTGTCTATGGATTGAAATGGTAAGTTTCTCCTATAGTGGTGTGTATTCTCTAATTGGACTCGTAGATGGATAGGGGTTGTTGGAGCCGTCGAAGTCGGTATATTTTGTTTAGACGATGTATAAACTGCAAACCAAACTCTACACCGCATATCCCATGCCAATCTTTGCAGTGAAGAAGGAGATGCCGATGCTCGAGGCCAGATCTCTCTCCGCAGCGCACTCTAGAAACTTAGCAAACAACAGATCCATGATGAAGCCACTAGACATAATACCAAAGAGTGATATGGCAGCATTAAACCAAAGCTCCTGTATCCTCACTCCGTGGATGGGATAATATATGGGTTACTGATGATGAGAAGAAAGAAGCGGCATCCCTACGTTAACTCCATGATTACCGAGCTTCACCATATAGATATGTTAACCGTAACTGGGAGGACGGAGCTAGCTTAAAACCATTCCGTCGTCACCACTACAGATATCTGACAATGAATATCCGTTGTCATCTAAACGAAGTAAACTATTGTGCCTTTGGGTTAGTGATCAAAACTGAAGCGTTGAGTTTATCTGCATGAGGCAGGACTACCACGATCGTAGCAGATTTCCGAGTGCAGCTAATTGGAACATACCAGAATTTAGGTAGTGGTAGATGACTCAAGTACCCGATTACACTTCACCGTGAAGTGCGGATACTGTATGGATTGATCAATCGGATAATCACAAATTATCTCCGCTCTTTTAAATTAAATCAAATCAAATAGTTTCAACAGTAGCTACTATAGCAAAAAGAGGGGTGTTATTACTGCCGTAGTGCTGCTACATTCTTTCTAAAGTAACAATTTGATAAATATTTAGTTATATAGATGCGTATTCTTCTAAATGCTGTAGCAATAGTGCATTTGCGAGAATAGGCATTCTACACTAATTGCACACTAAATGCCGTATTACTACAGCACTTGCCCAAATTACAAAAGTCGCCTAATTGCGCATTCACCACTAATTGCTGCATTCTTTACACTAAGTATTTGATAATATGCCGTAATAACTCGGCATTCATTACAATGCTGTATTCTTTCAAAATTCAGCAGTACTGCAGCAGCAATATCACCCCCTTTTTTGCTATCCCTTTGCCGGTAACCGGGTTTGGGCCCACAGATGGGCCAGCTTTTAAAATACACATCACACAACCACAATCCAGCCAAATGCCCCCAGAATAAATAGAAAT